>Ga0209541_10002799_pt1 | contig 32675 bp, 38 predicted proteins | sample RifCSPlowO2_01_FD_184027 | JGI IMG/M metagenome (GOLD analysis project Ga0209541, IMG submission 184027) | Groundwater microbial communities from Rifle, Colorado - Rifle CSP2_plank lowO2_0.1 (SPAdes) (version 2) | ecosystem: Environmental > Aquatic > Deep subsurface > Groundwater | place...
AGCATCTTAACCTTAAAAAAGAAATATGGGAAACAGAGTTGAACCCCTTGGTAGCAGAGGTACCCGGCTTTACTCTCGTTCGGAGGGGCATACTAGAAAAAATGAAGAGAATGTATGAATCTTTGCGTTAATCTATTACACTAATCAGCGCATTTCTCTATACACTCCCCGGCACAGTTCATTTTCTGAGTGATGAAAAAATCTAAAATCACTCACTTTTTTTCTGTGTCCTTTTTTTTCGAATGGCAGATACACGGGCTAAGGCCGCATAATTCATCAGAATCTCCATGCGCTCCATAGGCAACTATTTTAAAAATGGGAAAATCACTCACTTTTCGAACTGTGCCCTCAGCGGCACAATCCAAACAGTGAGTGATAGTTCAAAAAAGAGAGTGCTGCCGGCCGTTCGGTCTGGCGAAAACAGGATGGGAACGATGCTTCTCGAAGAATCGTCATCAGCGGATAGTTTTCGCTCCAACATTTTTGGAGGATAGCACTTCAGACCGAACATCTTGGCCCAGCAGCACTCTCTACAACTATCACTCACAAAAGGGATTGTACCCACTCAGCAAGAATAGACCCAGCAAAATTTGTCATGCCACTTCGATCTCTGAATAAGAAGCAGAAGTCCTTTTGAATGTGCCAAAATAAGTGTGCAGGATTCCTCCCGGAGCGAGAATCTGACACTGTTCTTCCAGGGAATATCTATTTGGACCGAAACAATTGATCACCAGAGAAGCGTCTCGGATTTCTTCAGGTGGGTTCCCGCTGCCGACGAGATACTCTACTGCCGTAAGGTGGCCTGCGTCTATGGCTTTTGTGATCGAGAGGAGGTTGGATAATGGCCATTCTAATTTCTGGGGAAATTGCCGTCTATTTTGCTCAAACGCCGCTTTGAGTCTGGCATAATCCTGGCAGGCAAGATGATAATTAAAAAGATCAACGATGATTGGTGGGGAAGTCAATTCTCTTTTTTCATGGCGGGAAGAAAGATAAATGGGCGCAGAACTAAAGCCATTTCCCAAGAAGACAACCTTTCCAGCTGCTTCTGCAAGAAGTCTTCTACTTCCCGGAAGATCCTCCTCCAATGTTGCTAATCTTCTGCTCGTGATGCCAATACCTCCCACCAGCGAGGATCTTTTCCTCCGGAGGAAAGGATGAAAGCCATGAAGATAGATACCGCTGAGTGTTGGATGCCACTCTTGAAGGATTTCCGCAATCGATTGTCTCATTTTAGCTAAAAGTACCCAAAACATTTTTAAACCTACGCCTTTCTTCTTGATTCAACGGAGATGTGGGGAGTAGCTTACCTGAATCCGTCCGAGAGAACAAAGAAAATGAATGGAGGCTAATAATGAGTTTATACAAACATTTAAGGGAAGCATGGAAAAGTCCCAAACAAACCATGCCCGAACTGGTTAAAGAACGTCTGATTCAATGGAGAAGAGATCCGGTAACGATCAAATTGGAACGGCCGACACGTCTCGATCGCGCCCGCTCGCTGGGGTATAAAGCCAAGCAGGGAATTCTCGTCGTCCGTCAACGCGCAATCCGTGGCGGGCATGTCCGTCCGCAGATTAAAGGCGGTAGAAAGCCAAAACGCTTCGGCACAAGAATGAACTTGAGTAAAAACTATCAGCAGATTGCGGAAGAGCGTGTCCAGAAGAAATTTCATAATCTCGTTGTCCTGAATTCTTATTGGGTTGGGCAGGATGGTAGATACTTTTGGTACGAAGTTATCCTGGTTGATCCACATCATCCGGTCATCCAAAGCGATGCCCATCTGCATTGGCTACTGACCAAGAAGAACCAGAGCCGTGTCTTCCACGGCAAGACGGCCGCTGGCCAGAAAGGCAGAGGAATGGTGCGGTAGGATTTTACCGCTTTTTTTTGTATTTCATTTTTTAACTTTTTTCACCGGGCTCTGTCAAAAATCTCTGAAAAAGTCAGCCTGGCCGTTGCGTTCGTGCTTCTCCAGCTGATTAGATTACGGCTAAGAAGCATCAATAACTTTGGGAGATTGTAGTTCTCAGGCAACCTCTTGGCCAGGCGGCTGACTTTTTCTTCAGAGCATTTTTTCACCAAAACATTTAAATAACCACCCCAGATATATTCTCAAAAAGCATCATTGGAAGGCAGAAACAGGGAGACGATCCTCCATTGGAATCATTCTCATTCTGTTTCACTGTACCCTGTACAGTTCCCCTCGGGGTTTTTTCCAAGGAGGAAACATATGTCAACTACATTTGAAACAATAGGAGTTATGCCGCAGATTACCAAAGCATTACAAGAAATCGGCTTTAGTAAGCCTACGGATATTCAAGAGAAAGCAATCCCGCTGATCAAGCAGGGAAAAGATCTTATCGGCATGTCTAAGACAGGTTCGGGAAAAACAGCTGCCTTCGGCATCCCGTTGATTGAAATGATTACGCCCGGAAGAGGCGTCCAGGCGATTATTCTCGCACCTACTCGTGAACTGGTGCATCAGATCTCTATCGAATTAAAAAAATTCTCAAAATATCTCAGCTGTCACATTGCCAGCGTCTTTGGAGGTGTGGCCATGAATCCACAGATCCAGGAGATGTCCCACGCAGAGATCATCGTTGCCACGCCGGGAAGAATGCTCGATCATCTCCAGCGGCGGACAGTCAGCCTTTCCGCCATAAAATTTTTTGTTTTGGATGAAGCAGACAAGATGGTGGAGATGGGTTTCATTGAAGATGTGGAGCGGATTCTTTCTGCCACATCGGTAGAACGTCAGATCATCCTCTTTGGGGCGACACTATCTAAAGAGATTGAAGGGATCAGAAATAATCATATGCATCAACCGGTGACAGTGGAAGCAGAAATGCATGTAAAAGAAAATTTTCTAGAGCAATACTACTACAATGTCGATCAGCGCGAAAAATTCTCCCTCTTAGTCCATCTATTGAAGAAAGAGAAGAGAGATTTAGTAATCATCTTTTGTTCCAAACGTTCGACTGTTGAACTACTCACCAAAAATCTTCGCCTGCAAGGCATCAAAGCTGACATGCTGCACGGGAAGATGACCCAGAACAAACGGCTCCATGTCATCGATCAATTCCACGCCGGGAAAGCAACGATTCTTGTTGCTTCATCTGTTGCCGCTCGGGGCTTGGACATCAAAGATGTCAGCCACGTCTTTAATTACGATCTGGCGCAGGATCCCCAGGAATATGTGCATCGAATCGGGCGGACAGCGCGTGCCGGAGAATCAGGCAAAGCAATCACCCTTTTGAGCCATCTGGATCACGATACGTTCCGCCAGATCCTTTCCCGCTACCACCTAACCGTCCATGAGCTGCCCAAAGAGAATTATCCTTTGTTGGGCTTCAACACACACTTTGAAGACCGTGAACGTCGTGATGGCGGTTTCCATCGGGGCAGCCGCTTTCCGCGTGATGAACGACGTCCTTTCCCTCCGCGCCGGCGCAATTACTCCCGGTCATTGACCCGGAATTGAGCTGATGTAGTTTTTGGTGAAATGGGGGTTTATCTGTCCAATTCAGAATTCAGGCTAAAAAAGTCTTGCTTTAATCCTATCGTATGCAGAAAAAACCCTTTCTATGTCATCGATAGTCGGCCTTCTTTCAAAATAACCAATCGCCAATGTATCTAATGGAAGATTCTCTCGATAAGCTACTACTCTTTTTACTCTTTTTTCTGTTCCTTCTGTTATTGTTCCGATTAAATCTAAAGCTTCACTTTCAGCGGTATTTTTTACAATCCTATACTTTGTTAAATTTAACTCCATTTGTTCTGGTGAAACAACTGCAGAAAATAAAAATCCCAAACTAAATCCAAAACCGTCTCCAGGATTTTCTTCTGAACCTCGTAATCCGAAATGTCCGTCTATCAAAGGGGAATATCTGTATGGTTTTTCCTCTAAATAGTCAAAAATCTCTTCCATCCAGCCGGGAATCTGTGGGGGTACTTCAGCCATGATAGAATAAGATATTGCTCATTTCTTTATAAAAGTTTGGGCAAAAAAAGCACAATTCACTTTCTCACCCGAACCGATCAAGACTTCTCTGCTCTTCCAATCGTTTCACTTTTATCTTGCGCATCAGGTCGTCATCACGCTCCAGCAGCCGTTGAATTTCCTGCGCCCTGGCAATGACCGGCTGAGGCAGGCCGGCGGCCTGCGCTACGTGGAGGCCATAACTCTGGTCCGTTCCTCCGGCAATCAGTTTCCGTAAGAAGACAACGTTCCCCTGTTCTTCTTTGACGGCAAGGTTATAGTTTTTTATTCTCGGCAGCTTCTCCGCCAGGGAATTCAAGACGTGGTAATGTGTTGCAAAAAGCGTTTTCGCTTTAAGCACGTTATGGATATGCTCAGCGACGCTCCAGGCGATGGAAACGCCATCAAAAGTAGATGTCCCTCGGCCGATCTCATCCATGATCAGCAGGCTTCGTTCCGTGGCATTATGAAGGATTGCTGCGGTTTCAGTCATCTCCAGCATGAACGTGGACTGTCCTGAACTGATATCGTCAGCAGCTCCGACGCGGGTGAAAATCCGGTCGACGATACCCACCAGCGCTTCCTCGGCCGGAACAAAGCTGCCAATCTGGGCGAGGAGGACGATCAGCGCCACTTGCCTCATGATTGTACTTTTTCCCGCCATGTTTGGGCCGGTAATCAACATCATCTCTCCGGCAGCGAGTGAAATATCATTGGAGATGAAGCGCGGCTCGACTCGTTCAACGACTGGATGGCGCGCCTTGCGTATCTGGAGGACACTCTCGTCTACGAAGTGCGGGCGGCAGTACTGATATTCAACTGCCGTCTTGGCAAAAGAGCAAAGCACGTCAAGCATCGCTAATTTCCGGGCGATTTCCTGAAATTGTTCAATGTGTTGGAGAAGATCCTGAAGGATCTGTTGATATAATTGATACTCCAATTCGTTCATCTTCTCTTCGGCGGTAAGGATCTTTTCTTCAATCAGCCTTAGTTCTTCCGTGATAAACCGTTCGCCTTGGGCCGTCGTCTGTTTTCTGATGTAAAGAGCAGGGACATTTTCGAGATTTTTCTTTGCCACTTCGATAAAATAACCAAAGACGCGGGTATATCCGATTTTGAGATGGGCGATCCCGGTCCGCTCTCTTTCCCGCTCCTCGATATTCTGAAGAAAACGCCGGCTGTCTCTCTTGATTGTCGCCAATTCAGCTAATTCAGGGTGAAATTCTGGTTTGATCATCCCCCCTTCCCGGATCGTAGCGGGAGGGTCATCACGCAACACTCTGATAAGAAGATCAAGCATCGGCGTCAGCAGCGGCAATGATTTTATCTCCTGAAGCAATGGCGACGAAGGTGCGTTTTGCATTTTCAGTTGAATGTTTGGAATGGACTGCAGGGAAGTACGAAGCGAGATCAGATCACGTGGAGAAGCCGTCCCATACTGAACTCTCCCCATCAAACGTTCAATGTCGGCAATTTTTGTGAGGAGAAAACGCAGTTCTTCACGAAGAATCATCTCTTTAGCCAGAATCTCCACCGCATCCAGCCGTTGTTCGATCTCTTTCACATTGAGCAGCGGCTCGCGCAGCCATTTCCTGAGCAGCCGTGATCCAGCCGCGGAATTGGTCATTTCCAAGATGGAAAGAAGTGTTCCCCGCGGGCTTCCATCGCGGATGTTCTGGAGGATTTCCAGATTGCGGAACGTACTGGCATCGAGCAGCATCGTCTGCTGGTTGCTGCGCAGGACCAGAGTCTTGATATGGGCTGCTGAATTCTTCTGTGTATCAATGACATAATGAAGAAGAGCGCCAGCCGCACCGATCATGGAAGAATCTGCACTGATTCCAAAAGAATCAAGGGTGGGCCGCTGGAAGTGATCCAACAATTTCTGCCCAGCATTTTTCTTGCTGAAAAAATAATCATCAAGCGTGTTCACGGCACAGCCTTGCGCTTTTATCTGCTGGATCAGTTCGGTGTTAACCTGCAGGCTTGCGGGAATGATGCACTCTCTCGGCCGAAGCCGGACCAGATCGTGCAGGACTGCACTCTCCTGAGCATGACTGGTTACCCAGAATTCTCCGGTGGAAATGTCGCACCAGGCGACGGCATGTTCATCTTTGGAAACGGTTAATGCCAAAAGATAATTATTTTCTTTTTCTTCGAGGATCGACGATTCGATCACCGTTCCGGGTGTTACAATCCGCACCACGCCGCGCTTGACCAGCCCTTTGGCTAGCTTTGGATCTTCTAATTGCTCAATGATCGCCACTTTGTGGCCTTTTCGGATGAGTTTGCCCAAGTAGGGATCGAGTGCATGAAAAGGAATCCCGGCCAAAGGCGCGCGTCTTTCTCCCTTTCCCCGAGCAGTAAGTGTAATTTCCAGTTCCCGCGCCGCAGTAACTGCATCTTCATAAAACATCTCGTAAAAATCCCCCATACGCAGCATGATCAGGCAGTCGGGATGGATTAGTTTGGCATCACGATATTGTTTCATACCCGGAGTAAGGTTCTCCGGTTGAACATCAAAGACGCTGGGGGGGTCTGCCATATCCATCTTTTCCCTCTTTCCACTTTTAAAGATTATTGTAATCAAGGGCCTAGTAAAAAAAGTCGTCCGCCTGGCCTGAAGATTGACCGTGGGAAGCGATCTCCAGAAACAGGTGCGAAAACAAGCAACTTGAATGGCAGATCCCGCAACCATTAACACAACTGGTTTTCGCCGCGGTCGCCAGGACGACTTTTTTCACAGAGCTGTAATCAAATGAAAGAAAGACAGCTCACTTTTTTCACCAATTTTTTTTACCAAAAAATCACCGTAAATTCCTTTTCCTGTTGAAAAGAATTACCCCTTTTTCTCCGACGAGAAAATAAAAAGAATCGTCGTGAAAAAAAAGAGGGAAACATTAATATAAGATAACCTCTATACTAGAATCATCAATTAAAAGAGGTGTGTGATTCAATGGCTAAGAAAAAAGCAGCTGCTAAGAAAAAAAGACAATAAGTAGGCATTGTCCTTAGCTCAGCATTTGGTTATTCTTTCTTTTTTTTTCTTTTTATCATTCTTTCTCAAAACCATTTTCTTTCAGAATCATCCTCTCTCAGAATCATCCTTTCTCTGGTTTTGCTTCCGTTTCTTTTCCGAAGATTAGTTTGAGGACTATTTGAGAATTAGTTTGTTTACTGATTTTCCCCTTTCAGCTTTCGGTGTTTATGGTAGTGCGCGCTTCTCACACCATCTTCTTTGATGCTCTTTTTTCTCAATCCGAAGAGGATGAGCCAGCCGATGACGGAAATAATTGCAACGAAGAACAGCGTATACGCGAAACCGATAAATTCAGCAATTGCCCCTCCGATTGCGGCCGTCCCGGCAGTTCCTAATCCGGTTGCCGTCGAATAAAGGCTCCATTCGTAGCCTTCATGCTTCTTGTCCAGATTAATGCTCCATAACGCCAGCCACGTTGGAAAAGCAAGGGCACCGCCGATACCGTAAAGCACCTGCGCCGCATAAATATGATAGATGTTGGTCGAGAAAAGATAGAGGATCGGCGTGAGCACAGTCAGAAAAGCACCAATCAACAGCCATCCCACTTTGTTATCATGCTTGTCAACATAGCGTGAAAAAGGGAGCTGGGTAGTGCTCTTCACGAGAAGATAGATCGTACTGGCGACGCCTGCCGTAAAGATTGTGCCGCCGGCAATATTATCTTTCACAAAAATGGCAAAAATCGGGCCGATCAGTCCAAAACCGGTGGCCACGAAGAGATCCGAAAGAAGCAAGAGCTTGATTGTATTATTCATTAGTATTACCTTTTTCTATCTTCGGCGATGGACACGGGCAACAACGTGTGCCGGATGCGGATCGTTAAATTTTAATTCTACGATGAGGCGGTTCATCACCTGATCACGGGTAATATATCCTATCGTCTGTTTTTTCTCCTTAACCGGAATGATCTCTGTCTTTTCTTCCAAGAAAAGGCGGAAAGCAGTATAGGCAGAAGCTTTCCGAGCCAAAGAAGGAAGACGTGATAAAGGCAGGGCAAGTTGTTTTACTTTCATCACTTTCTGGAGCTGCGGGGAGATCTGGGCCAGCCGCTGCAGGTCGATAACTCCCTGGAATGCCGCGCCCTGCACGACAAAAAAACGTTTCCCAGAAAGAGCATCTTTCTTCAGGAATTCAGAGAAAGGCAAGTCTGCCGAAAGTACGGGCAGGTCGGTCTGCAGCAGCTCTTCAACTTTTACGGAAGAGAGTGTCTCTTTCACGACGACTTGCTCATAGCTGGTGCCAGCGATGACATAGAGAAATCCTCCTAAGAGAACAAACCATAATCCGTTCGCTGTTCCGGCGAAGAGAGCATAAAGACCGAGGAAGAAAAGAACGCCGGCGACAAATTTTCCCCCGCCCGCGGCTATCCGCGTCGCTTTTTTCAGGTCTTTGAAGTATCCATACAAAACTGCCCGAAAAGCTCTTCCCCCATCTAAAGGATATCCCGGGACAAGATTGAAGATGGCCAGGACAAGATTCAGTTGAAAGAGATAATAGTTTATCGCCGTGACATAGAAATTCACATCCCAGCGATATAGTCCATAACAGAGGCCCGCCAGAACCAGGGAAAAGAGCGGACCGGCGATGGCCATCAAGAATTCTGATTTTGGTTCGATGTCTTCTTTAGAGATTCCGGCAACTCCGCCAAAAAAGAAGAGGGTGATGGAATTGACTTTAATCTTCTTCCAGCGCGCAACCAGCGAATGGCTTAACTCATGGAGAAGGACGGAAACAAAAAGGAGGAGTGCGGCGCTGATGCCCATCAGCCAATAACTTTGAGTAGCAAGATTGGGATAATATTGCGGGAAGAAGCCGCCAGCCAGGCTCCATGACAGGATGACAAAGATAAACCACCAGGAAAAGTGGAGATAGATGTCAACTCCCAGAATACGCATGACTTTCGTTCCGCTCTCCATTTATACTCTTGAGGGTGTATTCCTTTAAAATGCTTTGTCATCATTAAAGAATGGGGAATAAGAATGGAGCGAATGGCTTTTTCGGGATTCTGTCAGGATTATCTTTAGCCATTCTTTTTCGGCACTAACTCTTGAGCTATCTTCCATACCTCCAGAAAGTAGAACTCCATCGCCTTGGCTAATGGACCATGTAAAATCTGTAGATTATATCTTTCCGGCGCCTCGCTTCCTTTTAGCGTGATTTTACATTCATTGCCGTCTGCGACAAAAATAGAAAAGTTGTCCAAAGGCATGTATCTAATCTTTATCCCGGCATCCCGATATGCCTGGATGACACTCCATTTCTTTTCCGGAGGGCCGACAAGGATAATGCGCACATCTACGCCCCGTTTGACGGCAGCACGGAATTCGTGCAGACGATGATATTTGTCCGCGACTTGTGTCATTTTCCAGCCGAGGATATAATATGTTTTCTGGACACGTTTGACCACATCACTATAGATGTTCATTGAAGCTTCCTGGCCCTGTGTCAGGCGGATAACTTCTTTTTTTTCAGAAAACATTTTGCTGTGAAAAATTTCTATGGCATCCTGCACAAGATCATCTTGCAATCGGTGTAATTCTTCCTTCTTTTTGGCGATTAACGATGCAACACCATTTTGCGGATGGATGGCCTCATAGCAGGTGGTGCCTCCGCTAAAGTATTGAACCAATCCTTTTTCAACAAGCTTTTTTGCCGCGGGATAGACTGCCGTTGGTGGAAGCTGGGAAAGTTCAGAGATCTTTCGTGCATTGAGTGAGCCAAAAGCCAGCAAGGTCTCATATACTTTTGCTTCGTATCTGGTCAATCCCAATTGGCGTAGTTTTGTTTCCATTAATGATCCATAATTAATAATAATTTATAAATATTACGGCCAATCCTGAGTATTATATAAAGAGAAGTTTGAATAATTCAATTATTGATTTACAAACTTCTCAAGAGGAGGTGAAATAGTCGTAATTTTGGCTTGAACCAAACGATTTATTTACCAAAATTACTCTTTTTCAAACTCCTCTAAAGAAGAATAACCGGAGGATTGAGATACATGGATTACAACACAGAAAAACAAATAGTCTTACAGGTCGCCGAAGAAGCGGCAAAAGAGATTCGTAGATACTATTTTGGGGATTTTATGGTTACGGATAAAGCAGACGGTACACCGGTAACTAACGCAGACATTGCAGCTAATCGGATTATTGTCGATGGGCTTCAAAAAGCGTTTCCAGAAGACGGAATTATTAGCGAAGAATTGGATGATATTGCTGGTGGAAGAACGTGGTACATCGATCCCATCGATGGAACAAAACAGTTCATCAGCCATAGTGATCAATTTGCCATTCACATCGGGCTTGCAGAAGAAGAAAAGCCAGTCTTTGGTCTGGTCTACAAGCCGCTGACGCACGAAGCCTATGCGTCTCAAGAAGATGGCGCCGGGCGATTGTATACCATCAACGGTGGGGAGGGGCAGTCGAAACTGCATTTGCGAAAAGCAGATGATGATCTGATCCTCATTACAAATACGCAATTTCTTCGTAGTGGGTATGGCCTAAAAATTATTGAGGAACTGGGCAGGACATTCAAAAATGGCTGCCGGATTATGACTTCCGGTTCTCAAGGGCTGAGAATGATGAAAGTAGCCGAGGGGTTTGCCGATGCAAGTATCATCAACATGCCTAACGGTTGCAGCACCTGGGATCTGTGTGCGCCACAGGCAATTGTGGAAGCAGTCGGCGGCTACGTTGCGTATCTTGATGGAAGTGCAATAACATACTCTGGTCAAAGAGGACTAACCCAAGATTTCATCGTCGCGCGTTCCAAAGAGCTGGGAATTAATCTTTGCTCGGTGATTAAATCGGTGCTGGCGGAAAGAAAATAATTGTTCTATTCCCGCATCTTTGTCTATTCCACGATGACTTTCATTGCTTTCGTGGTCATGTACACGTCAGTAAAGAAACACTTCAGCGGCTGGTCAAATGTCCACTCAAAAGAATCACCGGGCAATAATTTTCCGCTTTTAACTTTGCGGCAGGCTTGAGTACCGATTAATTGAGAAGAGGGAACTGAACCCGTTCGCACATTGCTAAACAGCACCGTATCTCCCGCTTTCAGAGTCAAGAGTTCCGGGGAGAAGCCGTAATTAGTCAATTCAACAACGATGTCTGCGCTTTTCGGAACAGCGGCAACAGCTCCGCCGGTAAGATCATCCGCAGTATTCTCTTCGGGATTTGGTTCTTCCTTCTTTTCGGCGGCGGGCAATGCTTTGACAATCTCAATGTCGACCTCTTCCACAGCGCCGGCATCAGCACCTTTCAGCACATCGACAAACAGGTCAACGAACTTCAGCTTTAGTTTATGAAAGAAGCCTTTGGCCTGGTACGTGATCTTCTTTTCACCCAAAGCTTTTTGCAACTGGGCCAGCGGATTTGGCGAGATCAGGATCTGGGCCACTGTCTTTTCATCAGTATACACTTCCAGTGACGGATCGGAAACTTCATTGAGGCTGAGCGCTTGTATCTTTTTGTCTTCGGTGATGATTCCGATGATTGATTCTCCTGCACCATTCTTGAGATGGACATTGATCCGTTCGTCGCCGAATAATCTGGCTACTGGCCCGGACAATTCCTGGCCGACAGCTTCGCCCTGAACTTTCATGATCTCTGCTTCCAGATTGACCTGTTTTGTTTCAGCCAAGGCTAAGGGGATGGTGAGGATGAGAGCAAAGATCAGTACAATCACGAAAGGTCTGCTTTTCATGTTCATTCTAAATCATTCACTATATAAAAAGATTGCGGATAGATTTTTAAAGAAAAGACGGCCTGAGAAGAGAAAACGATTTTTAGAGGAAGAAAAATGGCATTAAATGGAAAATATGTTGTAACAGCAGTTTTAAGCGCACTTGTCGGTTTTGTAGGGGGCATGTATTCTACTGATTATTTCAAACAACCAACCGCAGTCTATGTTCGAAATCTAAATTATGATACGAGAACAGATCTCATTATTGAAGACCGAGCTGGTGAACGTACCGTCTTTCTTCAAATGATTGGTGGAGATTATATGTGTCTTGATGAGTACACTAATGGGATAAATAAAGACACCGAAGCATTAGAACAGAAGATTAAAACCGAAGCGGGGAAGATCCCAAAATAAACATGCTCCGTAAAAGTCTTGCCTCCTTTGCCCTGCTTTCCAGTTTAGTGCTGGGGCAAGGTTGTCCATACTTGTATCGTCAGGAAAACGCACTCACCGAACAACTCACTGAACAGCAGCAGAAGAATAAAACAGCCGTCCTGCTGATCGATATGCAGGATTATTTTCTGAAAGATGTCGCGGAAGCCGAGCTGGAAAAAGAGATTCCTCATCAAATTGCCGTCTTGCGCTACGCGCAGCAGCACGGCTTGCCGATTTATGTCTTAGAATTGGAACGGCCGCAAAACGATGACCGCAAAGAAACAACTCAGCGTCTGAAAATGGTTCTGAATGACGGCCACTATCGTACGATCATCAAGCGGGAGAAAAATGGGTTTCAGAAAACAAACTTAGAATCACTTCTCTCCCGGGGCGGGGTTGAACAGCTGGTCTTGATGGGTGTTTATGCTTCATTCTGCGTGCAAAGCACAGCTCGAGGCGCGATTGAACGCGGCTATTCAATCATCACCAGCCCAGAGTTGATCGCCGACGCTGCGGAAGCAGAAGGATATTACGAATCTATTGATTGGTATGAACGAAAAGGCAAAGTTTTTGCGACGCATGAGAAATTGTTAGAGTACCTGAAAGAGTAGGAAATTAGTATTTGTTTAGCTTTTCCGGCAGGCCGCGCATCCGAGCGGAAATCTGCAAAGGTATTTTCTGCTTCTCGCTGTGAACCAGAAGATTTCCGCGCCAAGCTAGGAACAAAATCTCTTCAGATGCGCATCTTGGCCTTGCCGCCAGCTAAACAAATACGGAAATTATTTTCCCTCAGCACTCTCTTCTGATCCTTCAACTCTTGCTTCTAACGCCGAAAGCTGACCACGTAAACTTTGATTGATGTATTGCAAATCCTCGATCGTTTCTCTGTGCTCTCTAGCTCTGTGCCTTTCTGAAGAAGCAATCGCTAATCCGCCGATAGTTGACAGAACGTATTCTTTTGTCAGAAGACCACCCACTAACCAACCATAACCAGCTACTTCTATTAATAGACCAAACTTATCCGTTCGTCGGAACCAATCTTTCCCTTGTGTGTACATCTCATGTAAAGTCATTTTCTGTCCACTTTACCCCTTCACATTGCCGATTGGCTTCAACGCCACGACCGGCCGGGTAATCCCCGCTTGATCTAAAGTATCGACAACAACGTCAATGTCTTTATACGCTTCTCCTGCTTCTTCGGCCAAACCTTTCATCGTTACGGCATGAACATAGATTCCCCGTTGTTCCATATCGTGCTGTAATTTTTCGCCTTTGATCGTACGCATCGCCTGCGCTCGGCTCATCGTCCTTCCAGCGCCATGGGCCGTAGAGGCAAAAGTCGTATCGGCGCTGTCCGTCCCTAAGAGAAGATATGATCCAGTTTCCATTGACCCGCCAAGGATGATCGGCTGGCCAATTTTTTGATATTCTGCCGGTAGATCTTTTGCCCGGGCTGGGCCAAAAGCGCGTGTTGCTCCTTTGCGATGGACGAGCAATGTTTTTTCTTTTCCGTCAATGACATATTTTTCTAACTTGGCAATATTGTGAGCGACATCATATACAAGGTTCATTTCCATCTCTTCTGCCGTCCGGCCCAAAACCTTGCTGAATACTTCACGGATGCGGTGCGTGATGACTTGCCTGTTGGCAAACGCCATATTCGCCGCACAGGCCATCGCTTTAAAATAATCTTGTCCTTCCGGCGAATAAAATGGCGCACAGGCCAATTCTTTGTCGCGGATTTCAATGCCATATTGAGGCATGACATCTAAAAAGAGCCGTAGATAATCTGTACCGACCTGATGGCCCATGCCTCTGCTGCCGCAATGGACCATCACGACAATCTGTCCCGGCTTGCTAATTCCCATCACTTTAGCTGCTTCTTTGTCAAAAATATTCTCTTCTTTCACGACTTGGATTTCTAGATAGTGATTACCGCTTCCTAAAGTTCCCAACTGATCAAAGCCGCGCTTGATCGCCCGATCTGTTACTTTGCTGGGATCCGCCCAGGTGATTTTCCCGTGATCTTCGATATGTTCGATATCGCGCGGCGTGGCCAAGCCTTTCTTCAGACACCATTGTGCACCGTCACGCATGACTTCTTGGAATTCTTCTTTAGAAATCTTGATAAAGCCTTTACAGCCGACGCCTGCCGGGACAGCTTTGTATAATTCATCAACTAACTGCTTGATCTTTGGCTGAACTTGATCGATAGTCAGATTTGTCGTCATCAGGCGCATACCGCAATTGATATCAAAACCGATGCCGCCGGGCGAGATGATGCCTCCGGCATCGACATCAAACGCGGCAACTCCACCGATCGGAAAACCATAACCCCAGTGGCCGTCAGGCATACAATAGGCATAGCCAATAATGCCCGGTAGTGTGGCTACATTGGTCACTTGTTCAAAAACACCCGCATCCATGCTCTTGATCAATTCTTCGTTGGCAATAATTCGTGCGGGAACGCGCATCCCTTTCTTGTACGATATTGGCAATTCCCAAGTCGTATCATTGATCTTCTTTAATTCTGGCGGAGGGCCGGCGGGTTTTTGGTCATGTTCCATAGTCTGGTTGTTCTTTGGCATTTCTATTTAAAGGTTTCTTCGAGAAAAGCTTAGGAGAAAAAGTCGTCCGCTTGGCCTGAAGATTGAGCGTGGGAAGCGATTTACAGGAACAGGTGTGAAAACCAGCGACGGGAATAGCTCGTACGCAACCATCCACACCACCGGTTTTCGCCACGGTCAATGGCCAGGAGGACTTTTTCTCCAGAGCCTTCGGGAAGGCACAATCTTTTTTGTGAGTGATAGTGAGCCGCTTATTCGTTTTGAATGTGAATTTTTATAAATAATCCCCCCAAAAGGTCGTCATGACACATTATTATCCAAAATTAGGTGAAATCCTGCGGGGAACAAATGGTGGAAGCAAAGTCGTCCTTAACCAGCATTTTGTGGACTGGCAAGAGCGGATAGAAGACCATCTGAAATTCCGACGGAGAGACAAAAGGTATTATCATGATGATGATAATGAAACTGCCCTCTTTCGCTATGCTCAGGAACATCAGGATCACTACGGGAAAGCCCTCTCCGGCCAGGAAGCGTTGGTTTTAATCCACCCTTTGTACCTTCCGTTAAGCCACCCGTATCTCTTGAAAGAAAAAAAGCATCAAACAGAAGCTGAGGACTATCTTCACACTCTCTTGCAATTTTTGCAAAAGAGAAAACAGAAAGAGGATAAAGATGTTGGTGTTATTCTTTTTGATACGTTGTACCACTATACTGCGGCCAGCAGCCTTCTTCTGGAACAAGGCCTGGTTGATGTCGTGCTCTTTACGCTGTATGATGAAGGCGCTCTCTATAGAAACGAGGATATACACTCATTGAACAGAAAAACCGTCTTCGCCGGCGGCGCGTATAATGGCAAATGTTTTAGCGCGGGAATTGGTGCGTTATGGGGCGTGGTTGATAAGAGTTCGTTGTGGACAATTCCGGAAATCATTCTCGATAGTCCTCAGAAATTGTCTGCTTCCCAGAGCTTAAGAGCAAACTGGATCAATTGCAAACGCTATGGTTATCCCATTCCCCATGAACAAGAAATCTCTTTAGAACAGCTTGCTCAACGCTGGGGTATCTGAACTGATTGGAAGATCACAAATAAAAATCCCCACCACCGGAAGCAATTGGGTATCATCACAAATCAATCATTTTTCCATAATTCTTTTAAAACACGGCCATTATCCCTCGCAGATGCTTACCAAACAAGAATTATTCCGGCAGATCCTGCATATCGCCGTGGGAATCAGCACCGTTGCCCTTCTTTATTATAACATCCTCAGTTCACTTTCCCTGCTTTTGCTGATCATCAGCGGGATCATCGCCAGCTTCATCAGCAAGCGCAAAAATCTTCCCCTCTTCAATTTCTTTCTGATCCATTTAGAACGGGAAGAACAGAGAAAAACCTTTCCCGGGCGGGGACTGATTTTCTTTTTCATCGGGGCACTATTGGTAATAAAGCTCTTTCCTCGAGACATCGCTTACGCTTCAATCATGGTTCTGGCTTTTGGCGATTCCATCAGCCACATCATCGGGGAGCGTTTCGGTCAGATAAAAAATATCTTTAACGGCAACAGCAAGAAACTCTTTGAAGGGACGATCGCCGGCGCTCTTGTTGGTTTTCTCGCGGCAGCGATCTTTGTCCCGTTCACCCAAGCCTTTCTCGGCAGTTTTGCCGCGATGATCGCCGAGGTGATCGAAATTGACTTTAACCAGAAACCGTTAGATGACAATGTTGTCGTTCCTTTAGTTGCCGGGACCGTGATGTATTTGATCCAGATCTATCTGTGATTTTTCACCCCCGGCCAAAGCCAGCTTTACGACTTTATATCCTTTCTTCCCGGCTAACCCAAGATGTCCTGTAGCAATCCGATAATGGGTGATATTCTCCTGTTCCAGTGGCAGACGGCTTCGTTCTTCGGACACGACCTCATCACGCGTTCCCTGGACCACCGTATATTTGATTTCTTCCGGAAGGCCGTCTTCCAGCAATCGCTGAAGATAAGCACTTCCCGGAAGCAGCTGTTCGGCGCTCTTTCCGATTCCCAGACGTGCTTTCTGCGTCCCGCCAAAAGGTGTTCCCAAAAAAGTTGCCGTCGCCACAAGTTCGGGAACGATCCGTGACGCATCACAGGTTATCAAGCCGCCCATGCTGTGCGCAACGAGATGAAGTTTTCGTGGAGAATCCTGGCGCTGATGATATTGGCGGATTGTCTTTACCATCCTCAGCCCCACTTTCTCCAGATCACCCAGAAACCAATAATAGATGGGAATGACATTGAACTGCTGTTCATACAACTTTGTGGCGATATATTCTAACGAACGCCCGCGCGCACCGTACCCATGGGTCAGTAAAACGGTTTCTTTTTCAGGATGAAAAGGGAAAGTCAGTCTTCCCCCTGCTTCTTTCCCGTAATAGATAATCTGTGAACCAAGATGGTCTAATTCAGCAAAAATACTTTTAATCCTTTCGGTTAAACCCATCTTAAGCTGGAAGCGGGGAGGGCTTAAAAATCTTAGGCATATGCTGTTAAAAGTGTCAAGCTGTAGTGAAACGCACTGAGTGGACAGATACAATAGCCACAGCACAACCACAATCCTTTTAAATCACCTTTCTCTTTACCTTGCTATGGCACAGCCCGCAAAAAAGAAAAAAGAGTCAACTGACGAAGTATATCCTGCTGAAGAACAAGGCATCCTTCCCCGTGAAACTGAAGATGGACAGGAAGAAGCCATGGCTCTTGGCGAAGAAGATGAAGAAGTCTATTCCAAAAAAGGCCGGGAATTGCTTGAAGAAGATGACGAGCTTGAACCTTGGGAAGAAGGCTTTATGGAAGGCGCTACTGATGCCGGCCAATTGGGGAAAGATGCGCTTACCGGCGAGCCGTTGATGGACGTGGAAGATGTCTCTGAATTGGAATTTGATGGAAAGTTATATCGGTTTGTCAACGAAGAGAATGCGCAGAAATTCTTAAAGAAGCAGAAAGAGAAAAAGTAGAGCTATTGGTTTAAAAAAAAGTTTAAGAAGTTAAATGAAGTAAGAAATCAAATAAAGATAATCTAATTTATTTCTCACTCTAAAATCATCTACTTTTCACTCTCCTACCCTGCGTCTTCCGGAACATCTTTTGAACTTCATTCTTTGCACCATCAAAGGCTTTTCGTAAAGCCGTAATGATTTCCCAATCGGTAGCAGTCGCCTCCACTAATTTACCAGGATAATCAACACGCAGAGTCACGGAATATTTCCGCCGGGCACCATCCCGATCGTATGACTTGAAATGCAGGTGCAGTTTGAAATCATTATGGATCAACCGCTGCAGCTTAAAGCTTTCATTTGCCGCCACCTTCTGGACACTTTCTTTTTCATAGGCTGTTACGTTCACATCATTGAGCCCGAGAAATTGGATATTGAAATTCTGCGGCACTTCCAGGCTGGCCACATAACGCAGGAGGTCTTTGGCCGTCAATAATCCAACATATTCTTTCCCGGAATAGACCGGCAAAGCAGAAATATTATGGCGGTTCATCATGCTTACCGCATCGCGGAAGCGATCTTTAAGATCGATCGTTTTGATATTTTCGTTTGTACTAAACGAGGAAACGGGCAGATTTGCCACCGTCGGAACATCTGCTTCCGCCGAACGCGTGCCGCCTTTCTCTTTCTTCATCTTGGCGGAAGATTCGCGTTTTGCCGGCCAACGCGTATATTTTTGCAGAATGTCTTGATAACTTAAGATACCCGCTACGCCCTGTGCGTCAAAGACCGGAAGCTCATCAATTTTCTCTGTGAACATCAGCTTTAAGGCTTTCGATAATGGGTCGTTCCTCATGATCCGGGTGTTTTTAAGGATACGCAAGTCGCCGACACGGACATCGTTTGTCTCGGGTATTTCTGCCGCTAAATTCAGCAGGGCGAGCACTGGAAGCACGCCAACAATCTTGTTCGCGCTGACTACGGGTACAAGATCAGCATTGCTTTGATGCAAAGAGTAGGCTGTTTCAATGACATCCGCATGCTCATTAATGACCGGTGCGGCGTGGAGATAATTTCCAATTTTTGTCCGGACCGGATCAAGATTTACCCGTAATAATTTTTTCTTTTCCACCAGCCCCACGAATTTCCCGCCCCGAAAGACGAGGCCGGAACGAGAGCCTGTTTTCTGTAATGCGCCGATCATTTCGGAGACGCTCATCTCTGTGTCAAAACGAAGAAAATTTTTATTGATACCCGCCGTAATATCCATAATAAACACCCCGCTATTTCTTGAGTGGAAGAGGGAGAGGAAGAAGTATTTAAAGGATTCGCTTAGTAAACTTTATAAAGAAAAAGCCTCCTCACAAAGAATCATGGTCATGATCTTAGATTATAAAGATGGCGCATTGACCGCTCGTAATCTCGATCGGGATATTGGTTTCTCAACCCTCTTCTTTGACATGGGCAGTGTGGGAGCCATAGACCGGCACAGAATGGATCTCGTCTGCCAGTATTTTCCCAGAACACCGAGTGGGCCGCAATTTTTTCAAAACCAAGACTACCAGCGGAATGGGCCCGCTGATTTGGCGCGGGGATGGAAAGCGCTGGTAGATCATGTGAATGGACTCGACGGGGTTTATGTTACTTTTTCGAGTGTAGATGATTCATTAGGTAATGACGGGGCCAGAACTTTTTTATCTTTTTTAGAGCCTCAAAGAATAGAATTGAAAAGATTAGCGGATATGGGTAATCGGAGCGAATATACTCACATTCAAAGATCGACTTCCCCAGCTAAGGGCCTGAATGACGCTTCCCTACGTCGATATTATTAATCCGTTATTTCTTAATCCCCCTATCCCAATCTCTCCTGTTTCTCTTTCAGCGTATTGAGGATGAGTTTTGTTTCCGTCCGTTCAATAAAATCATAGGTCTGGATCTTCTTCAAGAACGAATCGAGCATCTTTCGGCTCTGGAATTTGGCGATGACCACACAATCAAAATTGCCGGTAACATCATAGACGGCAAAGACCTGCGGCTCAACCGCAATTTTTTGCTCGACTTCGAAGAGCTTCCCTTTAGAAATACGCAGACTAATGATCGCCTGAACGTCGTATCCCAATTTCTCGTAATCAAGTTCTGCCGTGAATCCTTTCAGGACCATTCTCTCCTGAAGTTCACGCATCCTCTTGAGGACAGTCACCGTAGAAATACCCATCTTTCGGGCGATTTCCCGGGCAGAGAGCCGAGAGTTTTGGAGGAGTATATTCACTAATTGTTTATCTATTTCATCTAATGAAGAGGTCATTTTGTGCTAAACATTTGTTTATTTTGAGCGGGATAAACCCAGCAGGACAAAACAGATATTTAAAGATTGTGAAAATAATAAACAAAGGGAAACTATTCTTGTCAAAATATTAATATACTAGCAGAAAGTGGCTGAAGCATTAAACATAAGTTCAAATGGCGAGGTGTGAATATGAATGAAAAGAGAATTTGTGCAGAATACCTGTGGTTGGATGGAAATGAACCGCCGCAGATTCGCAGTAAAATGAAAGTTATGGAACAGCCGGGTGGGGGCACACCACTTGCGTCTCCTGAGTGGGGCTTTGATGGAAGCAGTACAAATCAGGCCTCCGGTGCTGATTCAGATTGTGTTTTAAAACCAGTACGGACATATCAGGACCCGATCCGCGCCGGAGGAAAAGGTGGTCATCGGTTAGTATTAAACGAAGTTTGTTTGTCCAACGGCAATCCTCATCCTTCCAATACGCGAGCTGCTCTTTCTAAAGTAGTTGAGAGACATGCCGATGAGGGATTTTGGTTTGGGATAGAACAGGAATATACGCTGTTCAAAGACGGCCGTCCACTCGGTTTTCCCGCGGGAGGATTTCCTGAACCGCAGGGGAAATATTATTGCGGTGTTGGCGCAGATAAGGCCTACGGCCGCGAATTGGTGGAACGCCATCTCCAGGCCTGTCTTGATGCAGATGTCTTAATTGCCGGAATCAATGGCGAAGTCATGCCCGGACAATGGGAGTTTCAGATCGGAACGGGCGATCCTTTACGTGTTGCCGACGATCTTGTCGTCGCTCGCTGGTTATTAGCTCGTCTGGGAGAAGACTATGGCATCAGTGTTTCTTTTGAGCCAAAACCACTGAAAGGCGATTGGAACGGTGCGGGGGCGCATACCAATTTTTCAACGGCAGCGATGCGCGAAAGCAATGCCGGGTTTGATGCGATCATCGAAAAGCTACGCGCTCACCACGCCGAACACATTGGCGTGTACGGGCCAGGTATCGAAGAGCGGCTGACCGGCAAACACGAAACTTGCAGTTATCGAGAATTTCGGGCAGGTGTTTCTGACCGCGGGGCAAGCGTCCGTATCCCCTGGCAGGTTGAGCGTGATGGCCGAGGTTACATGGAAGACCGCCGGCCGTGTGCCAACATCGATCCGTATGTTGTGCTGGAAAGAATTATCAGGACGGTGAGTGAGTAGGATTTCTTGTTTTTTTGTTTTTTTTCTCGTTCCATCTGGAAGCAGGAAACGAGATAAAAATGCGAAAGAACGAAATGATTTGGGATATGATTTATGGGCAAGAGAACATGGATATGGGCATCGCTGGAAGGCGACAGAAGGGATTTTTAGCGCAATTAAGCGCATCTTTGGAGAGCAAATTCATGCGAGGTCAGAGCTGGGGATGATTCAAGAAGCAAAAGTAAAGTTTTGGGCATATCAAAGGATGAAACGCCATGGCGAAGCGTAGCCAAAGCTACGCTTTAATTATGCAACACAGCATAAAGAGTGAGCGACGTTCGGCAATGTTAAAATCTTGGCAAACAACTAACTATCAGATATCATTCGGACAAGATTTGTTTGGATATAGTAAATGTGTTAATTCATCGAACATTTTTTCACACATTTACTATTAGTAACTGTGAACAAACATTCGAAAATAATTCACAGTTACTATATTAATCGCCCTCGCTATATCTTGTCTGATCCCGTCCCATCCATATTCATACCCAAATTCACACCCAAATCACGAACTGGACACTGTGAATAAAAAGAGAAATATAATTGTCCCATGTCTTCTTCAGGTTTGACAAAAGCATCATAACTTGCCTGGTCGTAGACCTGTTCTTCTAATCCCAGCGTACGGACAACAGTACGAAGCAGAGGCGGTGTTGCCCGCCATTGGCGGGCCTGCCATTCGATGATTACTCCGTTGATAAAATCTCTGCCGATAAAAGAGGAATTACTATCCGGGAAATCATAATTTGCTACAAAATGATACCAAGCATGTCCCAGCTCGTGGAATAAAGTTAAATCACGATTATATTCTCGTAACTTAGCGTTCAGGAAAATCCTATATTTTTTATCTTTTTCTCGGGGGAGATAGAAGCCATCAAGTTTATCCAGAGATTCGGCCACGATTAATGTGATCTGACTTTTCAGAAAAATGGCCGCCACGGACTCGGTGAATGGATATTCTCGTAGCAAATCCAAACGAAAGTCGTGAGTATCCAGTTCTTGACGAACGAAAGAATCCAATTCTTCCCAGGACATCCTTGCCGGAGCCCGAATATTCATCAAAATTCTCCCAGCACTTTTTGTTGACGCCGTAGTTTAGTCTGTTGATTCTGTTGTTCAATGACTTCTTTGATGACCTGAAAATCCTGTTTCATCTCTTCAAATAACTGTGGATTCCGCCCAGAATACAGATAATTTGCCGGGTGGATGACTGGCACAACAGTCACTTGGTGGTTGGCGATTACAAACGGAAAAGTCTTGCCGCGTAAGGATTTGATGCCCGTTTTCCCGAGGATGCGTTCGGTTGCAAAATTGCCGATCGTGACGATGACTGTCGGTTTCATTAACTCAATCAGTTGGTCTAATCGCTGCCGGCAGTTTTCCACTTCTTCTTTTGCCGGATTTCGATTATTTTCTGGCCGGCAGAGGATCGTATTAGTGATGAAAATATCTTCACGTGACAGATTGATCGTCGCCAGAAGCTCGCCGAGGATTTTTCCGGACATCCCGCAAAACGGGATCCCTTTGCTATCTTCGGAAGCACCCGGCGCTTCACCGATGAACAGGATTTCTGCTTGGGGATTACCCGAACCGAAAACGACTTGTGAACGTGACTGGCAGAGAGCAGGGCAGCGTTTGCACTGTGCATATTCCTGTTTAAGGGCAGCGAAAGGCATATTCTCACACTGAAATGTTCAAGAATTTAAAAGGATGGCGGTTGGATGAAGAGAGGATTGGTATTATAACGAACCTAAGTATAGCCGCCCCATTCGCCACATACCTTCTCTCCGCCTGATTTCAGCGAAATTTTCCAGAGATCTGGCGAGATCATACATAATCTGATCTCGACAGTAGTTCTTCATTTACATTTCGGGGATCTTTGTCATAGCCTGGCCCTAATGCATTTAGGTATAATCTTTCTGCTAAGCCGCGTGATCCTATTTTTTTAGGTGCACCGGTTGCTTCCAACTCTGCACGATCAAGAACATACCGAATTGAGCGTTCAGCTTCCGTGACGTCGTCCGGTGAAATTTCCACTGTCGGAACTAATGAGTCTACTGTCCTTTGTACAATGTGAAGTGCCTGTTTGTTAATCCACTGATAGTCTGTCATATTACAAATCTCCTTTTCTTTAAAAAGTGAGCTTTGGTTATAAATGTTACTCCTGATAATGAACAAATCGCTCGAACCGAGACCAGGAACAAATATTTTTGTCTAAAAATCAGAGATATCTATTTCCAACAGCAACCTTTATAAATCTTGGCTTGGTTTGGCCTGTAATGGAAGAGCAGCCGATTGAGCAGCCCAGCAAGATCAAGCGGTTCTTGAAAGAAACAATACGCGTATTAAGAATCACCAAAAAACCCGGTCTGACGGAATACAAAGGACTGCTCAAAGTAACAGGTATTGGCATCTCGATCATCGGGCTCATCGGTTTTATCATCTTCCTGTTAAAATATGCTTTCGTCAAATAAATGGTACATATTATGACCGACACACATATCTTAGGCTTGCGTACAGCAGCAAACCGTGAGGATCAGGTTGTAGACTATCTTATTTCTAAATTGTTTAAGTCTAAAGGAATCCTGGCAGTTATCCGCCCTCATGGAATGCGGGGTTACATCTTTATCGAAGCAACTTCTCAACCGGATGCCGAAGCAGTATTACAAGGTGTTCCTTATGCGCGTGGTCTTTTACCACGCGAAATTCCTTATCAGGAAATAGAACATATGCTTGAGCAGGTAAAGATCGAGATGAACATTCGCAAGAGTGATATTGTGGAGATTATCTCCGGGCCGTTCAAGCGGGAAAATGCTAAGGTCATCCGGATCAACAAGCAGAAAGAAGAGATTGTTGTTGAACTGCTGGAATCGGCTGTTCCCATTCCCATTACGGTCAAGATGGACGCGGTAAAAGTCATCAGACGGGAAGAAGGATCGGAAGATACGGATGAGTAAGGTGAAACAAAATGAATGAAACTCAAGAAATGCTATTGGAGCACATGCGTACATTTCCAAACAAATTGCCATCAGCCCTATTGGAAGCCACAGTAGAAAGTGAAGTACAGCTTAATCTGGGAGATTTCACTCTGAGAAGAATACCTACTGGAGATTTATTTTATGAAAACATGTTGTACCCTGGATTTCAGGGAAAAGATGTTGTTTTTCTAAGTACTCCCGATGTTAGATTCGCATATGACCCCGCAACTGGTGAAGAAATTGCAAATACAATGCAAAGATATGGTGTGAAAGATAGATCATCACTTTTATCTCAATGGAAAGAGTTGTTAAGATATGATAGCTCACGTTTACGAGGAAAAGGACTAGGCGGTTTTGCAGATCGACAGGATGAATTTATCAAAGAACTGTAAATTCTAAATTCTCTTTTCGAATGAAGCAAAACCAAACCTTCCAATACTTTCTGATGTCATCCTTAGACTGTAACCATTTCTTCTAAAGAATCTCCCGGGATCATCGTGTATTCCTTCTTTGGAAAAAACCATTTCCGATTCAAATTCAACAGATGAAGCCCCATACCGCTTTTTGAACAATCTCTCAGCAGTTTCAAGAACTCGCGTACCAAGACCTTTTCCCCGGAACTGTTCTGCTTCTTCGGGAGCTATGTATGTCGTTGAGACTTCTCCGATAGAAAATCCATCGGCGAGAATTTTCTGGGGGAGAACACGAAAATAGATGTAACCAATATCCCTCTCGGCTTCTTCTACTTCAGTGATGAGCAGCCGGTTTCTTCCCGATTTTTGCTCTCGTAACCGGGCAACCGTTATTTTGCGTTCGTCATGGGGATGAGTATAGACTCCGACGATCGGAATATCCTTCGAATAGAACTGCCGGCTCAGTGGAAAGGTTCTCCCATCCGGGAAGATAAGTTTCCGATTACTACCTAAAGGGATTCGAGGGAGGACGATGCTCTTCACTGCGTCGTGTTCTACGATTCCCTGTATTTCTCTGATTTCTCGGTCTACATTCTGGGGAAAATTCAATAATAGCTTATTGAAATCTTTATTTACATACCATCTCTCCACCCCAGAAGTATTTACCATATACCAACCAATATTGTAGCGATAAGCACACAGTTCAAGTACTCTATCGACGATCATCACCGCAAAAGGATCATTTTCTTGGAACAGATCATCGAGGTTTGTTATTTCTCCACTTTCTTGTCTGATTAACCCCCGGATATCAAGATATGCAGAGGGGATATTTTCCCTTGTTCTTCCGGTTTTTTCAACTAAAGAGAGGTGTCCAATTTTTCTACAGGACGTCGTTCCAATTTCGGTAAGATGAAAATCCCCACGCAACATCTGTTCATAGGGATCTTTTGGTTTCGTTCTTGTTGGGTGTTCATTAAAAGTGGCAACGATAAGCTGATCTCCTCTTCGATAAAAACCACAGATCAATTCATTTTCTGGTTCGTAGAGGGGTATTGATGAGCTAATTGGATAAGGAATAAGAAACACATTTCCTTCAAAGTGAAGACGCACAGCTTCTTCCAGTGGCAAAGGAGTGTCTATCGTAATCTCTGCGGGTTTTGGTTCCGCAAATCGCGCGGGGAGGGCATAATATCGTGGCATGTACCTAAAAAAGAGCAAATATTTATAAACATTACTGCTAAATAGTAACAGAATCATGATCCACGATCTGCTTTTGGAAAGGGAACAGCGTCGAACAATCTCTAAGCTCGGTTTGGATTTAATGATTACACCCGAGGGGAATATTAAAGTAGTTGAAATTAACGGGGTAAATTCGGGGAGTTCCGGTGTCCGAGAATTAACGGGCAGGGATATTGATTTGGAGATGATCACCGATCTCGCTCAGAATGGCCTTCCTCTGTTTCATCTTGGAAAGTTGAAAGATCAGGTTTTTCCTCATTTTGTCTCTGAATTATCTCATCAGCAGCTCTTGGCACAAAAATGGATGCATCCACGCGCTCCTCAGAAAACCGCGCGTTTTGTTTTACCAATCGTCCCGGAGTCGTCAGATATTCTTGAAGGGATAATCTGGAATGCCGATAGTGATTATTATGTTTTTAATGAGCGGAAATACCTTCTGATCAACCCCTTTGCGGTTGAACATGCGGCGGGTGATAAATCACGAGTTCATGCTTTGTTTCAGGGCGATCTTTTAGCTCCACTACGGCCGAAAATGGCCTTTGTTGTTCGGGCAAATAAAGAGTGTGATGTTTCAGATTTTAAACCAAATACGACATATTTGGTTCTAAAACCAACAGATGAAATGATCGGCCGTAATGTGATCGTTGTCCCTACGGAAGATGTTTTCTGTCCTGATGGAAGTTTAAAAGAGCATCCTTTAGCTGCCTATCGGCGTCGTGAGGAAGGTTGGTATCAAGAACCGAATGTCATCATGGAAGAATTGATCTCCAGTAAAAAAATCGGCTCTTCACGAACAGGGAAAGAGCATAATGGGTGTATGCGTTACCTGATTTTGGTGGAGAGCGATAAAGGTGAAATCACGATCAAGCATTACGGGGGATATTGGCGTCTTGCACCGAGTTCAATCCAAGATTCTAACCTCCAAAGACAGCTTGTTGCAAATTATTCTAATGGTGCTATTCCAGAACATATTTCTGATGATGATCTTGCGGAGGTAAGGAAATGTGTTGATACTTTTGTTCCGGTTCTCTATCGCCGTATGCTTCGTCTGCCTATTAATGACCGGCCAGATGATCTTCCGCTAGAAGCGTATTGTTATTGATCAGTATCTGATTTATTGAGGTTTTTTCGATAGGGTCTTTTCTTGCGAAAGATTTAAGTATTTTGTTCTTCGAAATCTGCTCCATTATACGGCTGTGGTCAAGTGGTACGCGCTAAGGTTTCTGCGGAAACCCGCTGACCTTGCCCGCGCAAGATGACACGAGCTTCCCACGAAAATATTTTCGGAATAAGCTTGTAGTCCGGGTTCGATAGATATGTAATCCGAATGTCCCGGCAGCCGTATTTTTTATATTAACCCTAAGCTGACCTTTAATGCCTCATTTACTTTCTCTACTGTTTCTTCATCTAATCGTCCTATTCTTTTGATGAGCCTTTCTTTATCAACAGCTCTAATTTGATTTAGAAGTACTTTTGAAGTCTTTTCTATTTCTGCGTTCTCTTTCGTGATCAAAACCTCGATTGGAAATACTTTTTCCGTATGCTGGGAGGTGATTGGCGCAATGATGGTCATCGGGCTATATTTGTTTCCGATATCGTTTTGGATAATAATTGCAGGTCGCAATTTTTTGATTTCGTGTCCAATAGTAGGATCAAGACTTACCGTCCAAATATCTCCTCTCTTTATCTCTTTCATTTAGTCCCAGCTAGGTGAAGCACTTTCCCACTCTTTGTTCAGCTCTTTGTCTTCTGTTGCTTTTACTTTATATGCGGTAACTAGCTCTCTTACAAGGTTCTTGTGTTTAACTTCAGAGACAACCCTCTTAATAACTTCATCATAGCTCTCATCATCAGTTTTAATTTCATCTAGGACATTTTTTGTACTTTTATGAATTTTAACTGTTGTCGTTTCCATGGTATACCCAAAGTATACTGCTTATATAAATTTTTGGTTTTAATTCCCATATCTTTATTAATTACACTTTTCTTTCAGATACTATGGGCGCGTAGTTCAGTGGTACTTCGCTGGAATTCCAATGGTTTGCCGGAAGCACAACAGAATGCACCGTTCGCAACGGTGAGATCTCGGGTTCAATCAGATGTCACGTCATCTGAAAGACGAAGCGACTTCGCAGATTTGCTCAGTCGCGAATAATTTAGAGAGGTCGTGAATCTTTGAAAATCCCGACGCGTCCATGTTTTTCACATAGAATAAGCACTTAATAGCAAATCTCGTAAATTATGGAACTTGTCGAGATCTGCTAGTATAGTAAAGTGCCCATCTCAAAGTTCCATTATTTTTGTACTTTACTATAACAACCAGATTTAGTACGTCACTAACCGCTGTTCGCCCCTTCTCGCATAAAATGCATGAACACCATCTTTCTTGAAAAGTATTGCTGCCGGTTCTCCTTCTCCATAAGTCGGACACATCCCGACATCGATATTGAAAATGTGGTCGCCGAAGCAAGTTACCCCTTCCTGCGGCGTGTGTCCGATGACAACATAATCGACGCCGACATTTCGGACGAGCTCCTCCACTTCTTCTCGGTTAAGGGAATTCAGCTGGCGATCCCAGAAAATACTATGGCCGTCAACCAAACGATGTTTAAGAAATTTCTGACTTGCGCTGCCAAATTGCACACTATCAGTAGCCACATGCTCCTCAAAATCTTTGACATAGTGTTTTAAAGATTGAGGATTTTCCAAAGAAGTGGGGATCCCGCCATGAACAAAAAGAATGTTTTTATCTTGCATCTGGGCAAGATAAAGAGGTTGAAGTTTGCGCATCCAACTGCCAATGTCTCCTCCTCGCGCCATTCTCTGGACGTAATCCTCTAAAGCAGTACGCGGAGTAGACCCAAATTCTTCGAGAAAAGCCAGCCCGCCGTTCCTTCCGTGGACAGTACATCGGTAGTATGCGGAGAGCAGATCATCATCTCTGGGTTGAGTTGTGAGCAAATCTCTGGCTCTTCCCAGTCCGGCCAGGGCAAGCAATTCATGATTGCCAAACAATTCATGTACCTGCGTAGGGTTTTCCTCTTGAAGACGCATCAGTGTTTCGATGACTGTTAGGTTCTGCCTTCCCCGATCGATATAATCTCCGGTAAAGACCAATTCAACCCCCTGGCGAAGTTCAAAGTATGGAGCATTGCTAAAAATAGCATACTTTTCTTCTAATTCTTCCAGCAGACATTGTAAAGCCGGAAAGTGTCCATGGAGGTCTCCGATCCCAATCAGGAGCGACTCTTCTTGAGGATTTTGATGATTGTTCATTTGTCTATGCTCTCAACAGTGAGTTATCTGAATTATTGAGAGATTCTTTAAATATGTTTCTGCTCGGTTTTCGGCACAGTTCATTTTCTGAGTGATGAAAAAATCTAAAATCACTCACTTTTTTTCTGTGTCCTTTTTTTTCGAATGGCAGATACACGGGCTAAGGCCGCATAATTCATCAGAATCTCCATGCGCTCCATAGGCAACTATTTTAAAAATGGGAAAATCACTCACTTTTCGAACTGTGCCCGGTTTTCGTTACTTTTTTAAAGGACAAAGATATCCTTTTCCTAAAAAGAGGTGTTTATGATGGGATGTATGTGTAAGAATTGTAAAGGTATAATGAAAATAGTTATAGGGGGATTGTTGTTGCTTAATGCCTATGTTTGGCCATTATGGATGGGCATTGACGGTTGGGTTGCATGGGTTGCTGTTTTAATGGTTCTTGGTGGTGTATTAAAATTAGTCGCACCAACCTGTCCTCATTGCGCAGCAATGTGCGGTGGAGTGATGGAAGCTAAGAAAAAGAAATAAGTTTTCTTTTTTTAATTTTTTTAAATTTTTATTCTAAAGTGGAATTTCTATTACGATTAGTTTTGCTGCACTAAGAGCAGTAAGTGTCAGAGAAGGAACTTCTTTGATTTCTAAAGAATCTCGAGAACTAATCATTTGATCGTTAACTTTTACACTTCCTTCTACACTAAAGACAAACAGTCCTCTCCTCGGGTTTAAATGATATAATATTATCATCCCCAGTTCCAAGTCGCCACGGAAAAGACTAGCATCCTGATTAATTGTTAGATTATCTTTGCTTTTTTCTCCACTAACAATCGGGTATAACCTATTTTTAAACAATTCTTGTTCAAACCGTTTCTGTTGATAGCGTGGCTTTAAGCCGTATTCTCGCGGTTCGATCCAGATCTGAAAGAGATGGACCGGCTGTGTATCACTCGGGTTGATTTCAGAATGAGCAACCCCCGTGCCGGCAGTCATTGTCTGAACTTCACCAGCAGTTATATCTGTTTTGGATCCAATACTATCTTGATGTTGGACGGTCCCTTCAATGACAAGCGTAATAATCTCCATATTATCGTGTGGATGGGTAGAGAAGCCTTTTTGAGGAGCGATAGTGTCGTCGTTGAAGACAGCCAAAGTACCAAAACCAGTTCTTTGAGTATTAACGTAGCGTCCGAAGCTAAAGCTGTGAACTGACTCTAGCCATTTGAATTTGGTGAGACCCCGTTCTGTAGATTTGTGAAGAATGATCGGCACTTTCACGAATATTCCCATAATTCTTTTAAAGTAATCGCTTTTTGGCAGTATATGAGACCACAACAAGAGTATTGGGACAAAGTTTGGCAAGAAAGAGATTGGTGTATTGCCAGCAACTTTGGTTACGGTTTGCTTGATGATTCGGATCCAGAATTTCTTGTGGGTAAGGACGTCCTTGATGTTGGTTGTGGTAATTCTGAGTATTCATCGATTCCGGATAACACAAAAATGTTTATCGGCGTTGATATTTCTGGAGTTGCACTCCGGAAAATAAAACGGGAGTCTACTCGTGGCGGTTTGCTTCAAGCGTCAGCACTCGCTCTTCCTTTAGGGGACAACGTTGTCGATTATAGTGTCTGTTTTGAGGCTCTCCCACTTTTTGGTGAACATTGTGGTGTTGCTTTGGCAGAGATGGCGCGCGTTTCGCGTGAAGGATTGCTTTTTACAGTCTCTCATCCCGATCATAAGTTGGCTCTTGGAAACCATTCCCCTCGGGATCTTCCTTTCGGGAAGTTATTTACGGGAACTGCCGTTAGCGTGACCGCGTTTACTGAATCGGAGATCAGTACTCTTGTCACTTCTCTAGGAATGCATTTAGAGACGCTTGCCATTTATACTTTTAATCAAGTGATGAATTATGGTGTTCCGGTCAGGCAGCAGACGGCCTATGTACATGGTAATGAGAAAGAAGCGATGTATGTGAAAGCAGTCCATCCCAAAGTTTAAAAAGTAAGTTAAGATTTGTCTTCTTACGCCAGCGTGGCACAATCCGGTACTGCGTCAGCATCTGCATGACGAATCTCGAATCGAATTGTGAGCGAACTGATCCTTCTGGGATTCCCGGTTCAAATCCGGGCGCTGGCGCTTTCTATTTGCTTTTTCGTTTGTTGTTAGCCCGGATTTGAACGGGGTCACGAACGGAGCGAAGCGGAGTGACTCGACCCGGTTCAAACAGATGTTCACGTTACGGTGAGTCTAAGAAAATCCGGGCGCTGGTGCTTAACGTATGGGGCCCTGTTGAATACCCTCGAATACTTGGAGAGGTTGAATTTTAGTGCAACGTTCGGCGGAGCCGAAAAAATCAAAGTAAATTTGGAGTCCGTCCATTAGGCGAACAAAGTGAGCAATTCAGAACAATGGTCAAAGGAACAATTTTATTTAGTAGTTCGTCGTAAGGGGAGGGGGTGTTAGTTTAGTTCTCAAATAAATTTTCTATTTCTCTTTTTAGATATGCAGGAACACTCTCAGATACAACTTTGTATGTATCTTTATGTTTAAAGAAATCTCTTTGTCCTGAGTCAACATCTACAAATTTAGATTTTTCATACTTCTTGTATATGATGTCAAATAATTGTTTTACTGGAGATTCGTTAAATTCAAATGATTTACTATTCAATTTTTTAAAGAGTTCATTTAGTTTAAGATTATTATTCAAATCACTGCAATGGTCATAAATTACTCTTAATACATGGAAAGAAGCTAATTTGTGAAATCTCTTTCTTTTTTCTCCGCGATAGTTTTTACCTATCCTCGAAATATAATCCCATATAATGTAAGGTATTAAATAATCTAATGGTGTTTTTTTGTCTTTAAAAACATCACTAAAATGGCTTGAAAATAGGTCATCCTCATGTGCGTGTGAGGTGTGGGGAAGTTTAATTATCGCCAGATTACACTTAATCAAATCTATATTTTTTACACATTTCAAAGCATTTATTCTTGAAGATTTTGCTCTTTCTTCCCTAAATTGTCCCTCTTTTCTTTCAAAATAATAACCTAATGTTTCTAAATGTCTTTGTAATCTGACTTGGAGAGGGTGATTTGACTTTAACATTCTTTCATCAACGGGAGTTTGTCTGTTGTTTGCTTCGATTATACCATCAATTAATTCTTGATTGATTAAACTGTCTCCAATTTCAACAATCTTAGCAAACAAACAAGAATCACTAGGTCTATTTTCTCCTATTGTGCTAATAGTTTGACAACCATTTATTATTTGTGGATTCTTTAAGATTATTTTTTTGTCTTCTTTTAACAAAGTAACTTTTTCTGATAAAATAGTTATTCCATTGTTGAAATACCAGAAATTTTGAGGCTGTTCTGCCAGAGTGTCTTTCATAGCTTTATTAGGTTTCTTCGATTCACTATAAAATATTCTTACATTTCTTGAAAATAACTTTTCTTGTATTTGTTTAGCTGGCGGCAAGGCCAAGCGGTGTATCCACAGAGACTTTGTTCCTAGCTAGGTGCGGAAATCTTCTGGTTCACCGCGAGAGGCAGAAAATATCTT
>Ga0209541_10002801_pt1 | contig 32661 bp, 27 predicted proteins | sample RifCSPlowO2_01_FD_184027 | JGI IMG/M metagenome (GOLD analysis project Ga0209541, IMG submission 184027) | Groundwater microbial communities from Rifle, Colorado - Rifle CSP2_plank lowO2_0.1 (SPAdes) (version 2) | ecosystem: Environmental > Aquatic > Deep subsurface > Groundwater | place...
GGGGCTCTGTTCATCGCGCAGGGGGCATCGTGATGATTCCCGCGAGTTTCAGGGCGCGGATGAAGCGCGTCATGCCGATGCCGCCGCCGGAACGGGGGAAGAACGGCAGACTTATGAACTCCCGAAGCTCCTGAAGCACCCTTTCTTTTGTGAAGAGGGCGAACAGACGCCGCGCATAGTTCCCGCCCGAAATTGTGTGGAAGGAATGCCACATTCCTTCCGGACCTTCCGGGATGGAGCTTCTGACCGCAGAGCCGATGGTTTCAATGCCAAAGAGGATGACATCAATCTTCAGGGCAACGCCGTCGAGGCGCCCCATGTTGAAGAAGGGCGAAGTGCTCTCGGGGAAGTGCGTAATGAAGACAACCGGTCCGAATTCTTCCCACATCATCCGTTCATGCGCCGAGGTGAGCGCCGAAACGCCGTAGTGCCGTGCCAGCTCTTCGTACCGAAACACCCGGTACGAGCTTTGCGGACCGAATCCCGCGTGTTCCAGAAACGCCATCTCGGTATTCAGGAGGTCATGAATGTCCGTTCCGCTCGGAAACTCAAATTCTCCCATCGCGAAGGATTTGTCATGCCGCCCGGGTTCCGGGTTCGGCTCTTGCCGGCTGCTGTGGGTCTCGCAGATGAGTCCGGGACACTTCGGTCCGAGGCGCGCCAGGAGTTCATACTCCAACTCCATCTGGTTGGTCTGGCGCAACGGGAAGGTCTGTCCGCTGTAGGCGAACTGGGCGATGGTATCGGGGTCTTCGCACGCCGAGAGAATGTTGAACCGATGCTGGACGAACGCGTTCAGGAACCCTTTTTTATCCAGGAAGAAGGCGCGGAAAATCTGTATTGCCGCGTGATAGTCGCGCGGGTCCATCGGGTCGTAGCCGATGGCGTCGGCGCTGCGGTCAATGATAGGATTCACTTTCTTGCGTGGCGGAAGCGTCTTCATCGGGACCATCCTTTTATTGCGGTGGAAGGAACAAGCCAAAAAAACTCACTTTACCATAGCACGGCACCCTCTCCTTTGTGAATTGTGGACAGGATTTTGTGTATACTGCCGATATGACGATACACGGAAGCAACCGCTGGTATTTCGTCGCCGCGCTCCTCGCGGCGAATCTTTTTATTTGGTCCGCGGTTTTCGCCGAAGAGAGTGGCGGCGCGCTCACGGTCGCGTTTCTTGATGTGGGGCAAGGGGATGCGATTTTCATAGAGTCGCCGACGGGGAAACAGGTCTTGGTTGACGGCGGTCCCGGGCGCGCCCTTTTCGCGCCGCTTTCCGAAATGATGCCGTTTTACGACCGCTCCATTGATGTCGTCATTGCGACACACCCCGATGCCGACCATATCGGCGGGCTTCCCGAGGTACTGCGGCGGTATGATATTGATTTTTTCCTTGACCCGGGGGTGTCGTCGGATACGGGGGTGTATCAGGCGCTCCTTCGGGCGCGCGACGAATCGGACGCAGAATACATTGTCGCGCGGCGTGGGATGGAAATTGCGCTCGGCGACGGCGCGGTTCTCCAAATACTTTTCCCCGACCGCGACATGGAGGGCGCGGACACGAACGACGCCTCCATCGTCGCGAAGCTCATCTACGGCGGCACCTCGTTTCTTCTGACGGGCGACAGTCCGCAGAAAGTTGAAAAGTACCTCGCCATGCGTGACGGCAAAAAATTGGATGTGGATGTTTTGAAGGCGGGACATCACGGCTCAAAGACCTCAACTTCCGACATCTTTCTTGGCTACACAAGCCCCGCCTCCGTTGTTCTTTCGGTAGGCGCCGAGAATCGCTACGGGCATCCGCACGCGGAAGTCGTCGCGCGTTTGACCGAGTTCGGCGCGAAAATCCTCCGTACCGACGAAGACGGCACGGTTATCATGAAAAGCGATGGAGAGACGATTTTTGCAGGGGACATATTTTGAAAAAATGAAACATAAAACTTGAAACATAAAACATAAAACATAAAACATAAAACATAAAACATAAAACAATCGTGCGAATACAAAGATTTTTCTGACTGTCAAATGTTCCCTGTTTCATGTTCCCTGAATAAAGTTCCATGCTTCATGTTCTATGAGATGAATGAGGGATTATCATGCATTATTGTAACGACCACGCTGTTCCTGCTCTTCAACATACGACATACAAAATTGTGGTATAGTAAGGAGAATGGCAGAGGAAGACGGCAAAAGCGCCATAGACCGCCTCCGCGAAGGTCTTTACAAGCGCGGAGAGTCCACGACAGAGGAGCGGTCGGGGTTCTATGAACGGGAATTTTCTGTCCCTCGTGACTGGGCGGACTCCTCGGCACCCGTCGGCGCCCCGCCCCCCTTTTTGGGTGCGTCCGGAGAAATGGGGGGAATCCCGATGCCGTCATTCGGCGGAAACGGACCCTCCTTTTGGGGAAATCTCTTTACCATGAAAAAGCTTCTCATCGCCGCGGTTCTTTTTTTCGGCATCGCCGTTCTCTTTTTTCTTTTCGTCATTCTTCGCGGCGCGAACATTGTTTCCTCAAAAAATGTTTCCATTCTCGTGGACGGTCCCGCTTCCATTGAGGCAGGCGAGGAGATTGCGCTCAAAATATCAATAGAGAACCGGAATAACATCGCGCTGGAGTTCACCGACCTTCTTGTTGAGTTTCCGGAAGGGACGCGCGTCGCGAAAAACCTTGAAGAAGAACTTGCGCGCTATCGCAAGTCGCTCGGCACTATTGCCCCGGGGAAAACGGTCGCGGAAACGGTTGACGCGGTGCTCTTTGGACAGGAGGGCGATGAAAAGGAGCTTGCGATTACGATTGAATACCGCGCGAAGGGCTCAAACGCGATTTTTGTCGCGGAGAAAAAGTATCAGGTTCATATAAGCGCGTCGCCGTTTGCCGTTGAGGTGGCGATGCCCGCAGAGGTAATCGCGAAGCAGGAGTTTGTGTTTGAAATCGCGCTCTCGTCAAAAACGGACGAGGTAGTGGAAGATGTCGCTGTCGCGGCGGACTACCCGTTTGGTTTTTCTTTTATCTCCGCTTCGCCCGCGCCATCGTTCGGCACCGACATATGGTACTTAGGTGATGTGACGAAGGGCGCGCGGCGCGCCATCACCGTCCGAGGGACTCTTCTCGGGCAGGACGGCGACGAAAAAACATTCCGCATAGAAGGAGGACTTTCGTCGGGCGCGGGAGCGGGAAAATTGAATGTTGTGTACGGCGCGACACAAAAGACCGTGCGCATCGTGCGCCCGTCTTTGGGCGTCACGCCGTCTCTCGGCGGAGATGACGCGGATGTTGTCGCGGTCTCCGCGGGAAAGAGAACGAGCGCCGAAATCTTTCTTTCCAACAACACGCCGACGAAGATTATTGATGTCCGCGTTGCCGCGGAACTTTTGGGTGAAGCGCTTGACAAGGGGTCCGTGGATGCATCTGTCGGCGGGTTCTATCGCTCGTTAGACAGCACCATCATCTGGGACAAAAATGCCGCCGCAGGGCTCGGGGAGATTGCCCCGGGGGAAACGGTCCGTCTTCCCTTTTCTTTCACGCCGTTTTCGCCGCTCACTTCCGCGGTGCGCATCAAAAATCCGGTCATCGCCCTCACCGTGCTCGCGGAAGGAAAACACCTCGGAAGTGATGGGACGCTCAAAGATATCCGCGTAGAAGCGGGCCAGACGGCGAAGATTACCTCCGATATTGAGCTTACCGCGCGCGCGGTCTATCACGGAGGACCGTTTGCGAACAGCGGCCCTCTGCCGCCCAAAGCGGAGCAGGAAACCACCTATACCGTCTTTTGGGCAGTCGTGAATACCGCGAATGATGTGCGCGGGGTTTCTGTAGAGGCGCGTTTGCCCGCGTATGTTCGGTGGGTCGGCGCGATATCGCCGGCGAATGAGTCCATTTCCTATGACCCCGATTCGCGGATGGTCACCTGGCGCGCGGGCGACATCGTTTCTTGGAAAGGCATTGCCTCTTTGCCTCGCGAAGCGGCGTTTCAAGTGGGGCTCGTGCCGAGCGTCTCCCAGATAGGGCGCGCGCCGGTAATCGTTGAGGACGCGGCGCTTCGGGCGGAAGATGAGTTTACCGACGCGGCGCTTTCCGACACGAACCCCGCGGTAACCACGAATCTCACCGCGGACCCGCAGTTTACGAGCGGCGACGGGACGGTAATACAACAATGAAGGCAAAACGAAAAGCGAAAAAGGCAAAACAACAACGAAAAACTTAAAATATTTTGAATTTTAAACTGTTGTTTTGCGCTTTGCTTTTTTCCTTTTACGCTTAACAATCTATGTCCGACAATCTCACAAAACTAGACAAAATCGTCTCTCTCGCGAAACGGCGCGGGTTTGTATATCAGGGCTCGGAGATTTATGGCGGATTCGCGGGCTTCTGGGACTACGGACATTATGGTGTTGAGCTCAAACAGAACATAGAACGGTTATGGTGGCGGATGTTCGTGGAAGAACGGAATGATATGTTCAAGATGGACGCGGCGATTATCATGAACCCAGCGGTCTGGCGCGCATCAGGACATGCGGAAGGGTTTTCGGACCCGCTCGTTGAATGCGAGAAATGTAAAACGCGGTTTCGCGCTGACCACCTGCCTTCGCCAAGGCTTCGGCAGGCAGGTGTGGAAGGGGATGCATGTCCCGAGTGCGGCGGCGCGCTCATCCGAGCGGAGCAGTTTAATATGATGTTCCAGACCCAGGTCGGCGCGGGGAAAGACAGTGTCACGACATATCTTCGCCCCGAGACGGCGCAGGGGATGTTTGTGAACTTCAAAAATACCGTTGATGCACTCCACCCGTCACTACCATTCGGTATCGCGCAAATCGGGAAAGCATTTCGTAACGAAATTGCACCCCGCGACTTTTTCTTCCGCGCACGCGAATTCTCGCAGATGGAGGTGGAATATTTTGTGCGTGAAAAGGAATGGAAGAAGCATTTTGAGAAGTGGCGGAAAGCCGTGGGGGAATGGTGCGATGCCATCGGGCTCTCCCGCGAGCATGTGCACGAGGTGGAGGTCGCGCCTGAAGACCGTGCGCATTATTCCAAGCGCACGATTGATTTTGAATATGATTTTCCGCATGGACGGAAAGAACTCTATGGTCTTGCGTACCGCGGTGATTTTGACCTCAAGAATCATTCGGAAGCAAGCGGTGTTCCATCGACCTACCATGAAGAATTGGGCGTTTCCGGGAAAAACATTTTTATTCCGCATGTCATTGAGCCGTCATTCGGTCTTGAGCGCACTATTTTTGCGGTGCTGCTGGATGCATATACGGAAGACAATTTCGGCGGAGAAACACGCGTCTATTTGAAATTAAAGCCAGTGCTTGCGCCCGTCAAGGCCGCCGTTTTTCCGCTTCTCCGCAACAAGCCGGAACTTGTGAAAAAAGCGCAAAAGATTTACAAATCGCTTCGCAAAAAGATTCCCGCGACTATGTGGGACGACAATGGCAACATCGGCAAGCGCTATCGGAGGCAGGATGAAATCGGCACTCCCTACTGCATCACCATTGATTTTCAGACGCTTGAAGACGACACGGTAACCCTCCGCGACCGCGACACGGGGAAGCAGGAGCGCGTGGCGGCGAAAGCGCTTAAGAAACTGCTCCACAAGGCAATCGTTTAAGAGAAAAGTCAACGACGCGCCGAACGCCGGTATCTGTTAGTATGGGACAAGATTTTGTAGCAAAGGAACGAAACAACACAGGAAAAACCATGACGCCATTCATACGAAAAACACTCCCCAACGGTCTTCGCGTCATCGTGGTGCCGATGCCGTATAGTTTGACGGCGACGGTTTTGGTCTTGACTGCGACCGGTTCAAAATACGAGACGAAAAAGCTCTCCGGCGTTTCGCACTTTCTTGAGCACATGTGCTTCAAGGGGACGGTGAAGCGCCCTTCCGCAGACGCAATCTCCGAAGAACTTGACGGTCTCGGCGCGCGGTACAACGCATTCACCGACCAAGAGTACACCGGCTACTACGCGAAAGTGGAAAAGAGCTTGCTCGGCAAGGCGCTCGATGTCGTTGCCGACCTTTTCCAGAACGCAACACTTCCCGCGAGCGAGATGGATATAGAGCGCGGTGTGATTGTGGGCGAGATAGAGATGTATGAGGACACGCCCCAAGACCATGTCGCGGATGTGTTCATGGAGCTCCTCTACGGCGACCAGCCGGCAGGATGGAATGTCGCGGGGACGCGGGAAACGGCGCGCGGGATGACGCGGGACGAGATGGCGGAGTACCGAAGGGCGCAGTATGTCGCGGAGGCGAGCGTCGTCGTCATTGCGGGCAATGTGGACGAGAAGACAATCTGGGACGAGGTTGCCGCGGCGTTCGCGGACGCCCCGCACGGAGCGAGGAAAGGAAAACCGGCAGTTGATGACAGCCAGAGCGCACCGGTAGCGAAGGTGGCAAAATACGACTCGCGCCAGACACATCTCATTCTTGGCTTTCGTTCATTCAACACCTACGATGACCGGCAGAAAGTCGCGCGACTTCTCGCGGCGTTTTTGGGCGGCGGCATGAGCTCGCGCCTCTTTAAGCGCGTGCGCGACAAAATGGGAGCGGGCTACTACATCGGCGCGGATAATACCTTCCGCACCGACCACGGATTTTTTTCCGTTGCGACCGGCGTTGACAACAAGCGGGTGAAAGAAGTGGTAAGCGCCGTCTTGGAAGAACTCGCGCGCGCGAAAAATGAACTGCTTTCCAGCGAAGAATTGACCCGGACGAAAAACTTTATCGTCGGCAACCTGTTTTCGGGGCTTGAGACCTCGGACTCGCAGGCGTCTTTCTACGGCGGTAAAGAGATTCTCGGGAGACCAATGCTCACTCCCGAAGAGATTGCCGGTGAGGTGCGCGCGGTTACGGCGGAGGAAATCCGCGACCTCGCCCGCGAGATTTTTGTGGAAAAAAACCTGAATCTTGCGCTGGTGGGCCCATACGAGAGCGGGGACGAGTTCCTGCCGCTTTTGAAAATATAGCTTTTTCCGGAGAAGCCCCGCCGCGGTGGGGCTTCTTTTCTTTTTTCAGCGTAGTATAATGGTTGTGTATGAACAACGCCATGCATGTCTCCATCACCGCGGGGACGGTCGTCAAAGCGCTCCTTGTCGGCGCTGCCTTTTGGCTTCTCTACATCCTGCGGGACCTCGCGCTCGTCGTCATTGCCGCGGTCGTCATCGCTTCCGCGATAGAGCCGTTTACGCGGTGGTTTATGCGCTACCGCTTTCCGCGGACGCTCGCCGTGCTCGTCATTTACGCGCTCTTTCTCGCCGCGCTTTTCGGCCTCCTTTACTTCTTCCTTCCGCCTCTCCTTGAAGATGTTTCGGGCGTCCTCTACAACCTCTCGCGGTATGTGGAAACAATCTCCGTCTCGCCCTCGCCTCTGACAACCGGCATTACCGGAGATGGCATCGTCGCCGAGATTTCGCGTGACTTTTCCGTGGAACGGGCGCTTGACGAGACGCGCACCTTTCTCTCCGCTCTTTCAACGGGCTTTTTCCAGACGGTAAGCATTATCTTCGGCGGCGTCTTCAGTTTCGTGCTTATCATCGTCCTCTCTTTTTATCTCGCGATGCAGGAGAAGGGGATTGAGGACTTCCTGCGCTTAGTGACCCCCCTTCGGCACGAGGCCTATATCCTTGACCTCTGGCAGCGTTCCCAGCGAAAGATCGGGCTTTGGATGCAAGGACAGCTCCTTCTGGGCTTCATCATGGGCGTCCTTGTTTTCTTGGGTTTGAATATTCTTGGTGTTAAATATACGCTCTTTCTCGCGGTGCTCACGGCGGTTTTTGAGCTCATCCCGCTGTTCGGTCCGAAAATAGCGGCGGTGCCCGCGGTCTTAATCGGTTTCCTGGGCGGGCCGACCTTGGGGCTCATGGTCCTGGGTCTCTATGTCATCGTTGACCAGTTTGAAAGCCATTTAATTTACCCATTGGTTGTCCGGAAGGTGGTGGGCATTTCCCCCATCCTCGTCATCCTTGCGCTTGTCATCGGCGGACAGCTCGCGGGCTTTCTCGGGGTCATCCTCGCGGTGCCGGTTGCAACAACCCTCCTTGAAATGTTAAATGATTTTGGGAAAGGGAAACTCGCGCAGGCAAAAAGAGAAGAAGCGACGGCATAAAGCGTAAAACGCAAAACTAAAAGCGCAAAGCAACAACAGAAAACCCAAATTATCTTTTAAGTTTTGCACTGTTATTTTGCGTTTTTCGCTTTGCATTTTGAATTTCATGCACCGCTATATTACGACAACATTGCCTTATGTGAATGCAAAGCCCCATATGGGCTTTGCTTTAGAAATAGTGAAGGCGGACATCATCGCCCGTTTTTGGCGTGAAGGGGGCGATGAAGTATTTTTCAACACGGGCACCGACGAGCACGGGTTAAAGATTTTCCGCGAAGCGGAAAAAGCGGGCGTCTCCCCGCAGGCGTATGTGGACGAGTACGCGGAGCATTTTAAGGCGCTTAAACCCGCGCTCAATCTTTCCTACGATAATTTCATCCGCACGACGGACGCGCACCACATCATGGCGGCGCAGGCATTTTGGAAACGGTGCGCAGAAAAGGGCGACATCTACAAAAAACTCTACAGGCTGAAGTATTGCATCGGGTGCGAGCTTCCAAAGACCGACTCCGAGCTTGTGGACGGCAAATGCCCCCTCCACCCCAAAGAGGAGATAGAGCTCCGCGAGGAGGAAAATTATTTTTTCCGCTTTTCAAAATACCAGAAGCCACTGTTGGAACTCTATGAAAGCCGCCCCGACTTTGTCGTGCCCGATTTTCGTTTTAACGAAATAAAAGCGTTTGTCGCGCGCGGGCTTGATGACTTCTCCGTTTCGCGCCTCAAAGAGAAAATGCCGTGGGGTGTCGCCGTGCCCGAGGACGATGCGCAAATCATGTATGTCTGGTTTGACGCCCTCGTGAACTACATCTCGGCAATCGGCTTCCCCGACAAGATGAAAGAGTTTGAAGCTTGGTGGCCAGGCGTGCAGATTGCGGGCAAAGACAACCTTCGCCAGCAGGCGGCGATGTGGGCTGCGATGCTTCTTTCGGCGGAACTTTCGCCGTCACGGCAGATTTTGATAAACGGCTTCATCACCTCCGGTGGACAGAAGATGTCCAAGTCATTGGGCAATGTGCTTGACCCGCTCGTCTTTGTGAAGGAGTACGGCGCGGATGCGCTCCGCTACTACCTCGCGCGGCACATGAACTCGTTTGAAGACAGCGACATGACGGAGGCGAGTTTCAAAGAGGCGTACAATGCGAACCTTGCAAACGGGCTCGGCAATCTCGTGGCGCGCGTAATGACGCTTGCGGCGAAGTATCTTTCAGAGCCCGTAGCCGTCCCGGTTTCCCGCGAAGCCGTTTTCGGCGAGTTTTCCTCGCACATGGAGCGCTATGACATTTCCCGCGCGATGGATGGTGTTTGGGCGAAGATTGGCGAACTTGACCGCTTTGCGCAGGAGAACAAGCCGTGGGAGACGATAAAGACGGACGAGAGCAAAGCGAAAAAAGACATCGCGCATCTTGTCGTGGGGCTTGCCCTCATCGCGCATCTCCTGCGCCCCGTGATGCCCGACACCGCGGAGAAAATAAAAAACGCGGTGGAGACAAATACTGCGCCGAAGATATTGTTTGAACGAAAATGAATAACAAGAGTAGATAGTACCCACAACATTCCAACATTCTGCAGAATGTTGGAATGTTGTGGGAGGCGAACGGCCGGTTTTTTTCTTCCCTCCAGCTCATCATTCTTAATTCGTCATTCATGATTCATTTTTTTGACGCCCATTCGCATATACAGATGAAAGAGTTTGATAAAGACCGCGATGCGGTGCTTTCGCGTATGCGGGATGAGGGTGTTGGCGCGATTGTCGTGGGGGTGGATTTAGAATCCTCCCGCGCGGCGGTTGTGCTTGCGGAGAAACACGACTTTTTATGGGCGACGGTGGGGCTCCACCCGCACGATAACTTGGAAGAAGTATTTGACGCGGAAGCGTATCGCGCGCTCGCGCGCCACCCGAAAACGGTCGCGATAGGCGAATGCGGACTCGATTATTTCAAATTGCAAAATTCAGATTTCAAATTGAAAGAAGAGCAGAAAAAGAGATTTGAAGAACAATTAAAATTGACGGCAGAAGTCAAAAAACCGTTGATGCTCCATATCAGAGATAATCCAGGACAACATGGCGCGTATGAGGACGTTTTGAAAATTCTCAATCTGCAATTTGAAATTTTAAATTTGAAATTAAAAGGCAATGTTCATTTTTTCGCAGGCACCTCCGATATCGCCAAGCAGTTTTTTGGCCTCGGATTCACCATCTCCTTCACCGGCGTCATTACTTTCGCTTCACAGTACGACACGGTGATAAAAGACGCGCCGCTTCAAAATATCCTCTCCGAAACGGACTGTCCGTTCGTCGCCCCTGTGCCGCATCGCGGCGAGCGTAACGAACCCGTCTATGTGAAAGAAGTGGTGAAGCGCATCGCGGCAATCCGCGGCGAAAACGAAGCGGCAGTCGCCACGGCGCTCGCCCAAAACGCCAAGCGCGTCTTCGGGCTGTGATATAGTATAAAGAATGGAAGACCGCCTCCAGATCCTCGGGCTCATTTTGTCCCTCGTTTCTCTTGCGGGTTTTTATTGTGCGTATGTATATGGCCGCCAGACAAAGCGATTTAAATGGAGCGAGTATTATGCTTTGATTGCCGCCCCGCTTGCCTCGGTCGTCGCACTCGCGTACTTTGTTGGTGCGCGCATCCTCATCCTTTTTGTTGTCGGAGCCACGGTCGGTTTTTTTCTTGAATATCTTATCGGTTTTGTCTATCATAAGACGCTTAACGAGCGGCTTTGGACATATGACCGAATGAGTATCGGGGGCTACACAAGCATACTGAGCATTCCTTTCTGGGGTATCGCGGCGGTTATTTTTGGACTTGTCGGCACACTAACGGGGATTTAATGCATGACCACTTTTCTTCTTCTTGCCACGGGCGTCGTACTCGGCTTCACCGTCGGGTGGGTTATGGCGGTGCGTCAAGAGAGAAGCCGCGCGGCATTCTCCGAGCCGGGACGGCATGCGCCGCCGAAGCGCGAGAGTCACTCGGAACGAAAGGGCAAAGTACTTGCGTTTGTTGAAGAGCGGCGGCGCGTCAAGAACGAAGATATTGAGGAACTTCTCGGGCTCTCCCACGAGACAGCGACGCGGTACCTCGCCGAGCTCGTGAGGGAAGACCGCATCGTTTCCCGTGTTGACTCGCTGGGAAGCGCCTACTACGAACGGATGTAGCGCACGCGGCACACTTTTTTGGTTCCGTCCTCTTACAAAAAAACGCTCACCCCGCCGTGGCGGAATGAGCGTTTTAACGATAGAGAACCCCGGCGCTTCCGCGGAAAAAATGACTTACCTTTTTCCCGAAGCCGCCGTTCCTGTCAGCGAGAAAAACGAGCCATGCGAATGGCTCGCGGCATCTGTCCAGAAATGCGAAGAGAGAGTGCGTATATTCGCGGAGAATCGGTTTGTACCTTTTCTCGCCGCGCAAAACATCCTCTCCCGCGACAGATACGAATGTTCCCATGTATCGCGAGAACATTCTTCCCGCGCGCTTCCGGTGGGGTTTTGTGGTGAGGAGAAGGCATTCTCCATGCAAGAGTCCGCGCTTCCGCAAAAGCTCAAACGAAAAGCAGGCGTTTTCAAAAGTGTCCAGTGAGCGTTCTTCAAGGAGCAGATTTTCTTCGGCGAGAAAGAGATGATGCTCTTTTTGCAATACCCCCTTCATGCTCCGTGCTTCCGACATGCCGCTCCCAACCGTGTCTCCACCGGAAAGGATGATGTAGTCAAAGCGTTCCTTTTCGTTGAGGACTGTCGCCGCGGCGCACAACATCCGCGTAGAGACGCTCGGCGCATACGCTCGCCGCTTCCTGTCGTACTGAAAGTTTTTTCCGAGGACTATGAGCGTTTTCATGTGTCTTGGGCATGACGGAAGAGTGCAGAAGTGCCTCAAGAGACGATACTCTGCGGAAAAAGAGAAGTCAACGCGCCGGACGGTGCATCTCTGCGGTATACTCATGGTATGCCCCTGCCGTCTCCCAAAAAAGGCGAGCGAAAAGATGATTTTATCGGGCGCTGTATGCGGAGCGCCTCAATCCAGCGCGAATATCCTTCGCAGAAACAACGGCTCGCGGTATGTTTCTCACAGCTTCGCCACATGAGAAAAGCGCCCGCCAAAAAGAAAAATTGACTTTTTTGAAAGGAGTGCTACTAGTATAACCAGACAGCAGAATACCGACCCTCTTCCTTTCCCCATCACCAAAGGAGGATTCTCAATGTTTGACATTGAAACAGCCCTTTTTGCCGCGAAGGTTCTCGGCGGCGGGCTTGCGTACCTCACCACCGGATATGTGTGGGCGCTTGTGACCGACGCAATCTATTTTGACGACACGCCGACCGAAGAACTCCCGCTCTGGAAGACGGTGCTTCGTGCGGTGCATTTCCCAAGTACCTATTTTGATGCTCTTGTGGAAACGCCTGGGGATGCTTGGGAAAAGCGTGAAAAAAGATACAGCGACAAGCGTAGCTTCTTCACTCTCGCCCGCGCCTCTAATGAGCACAACTCTCTTGAGAACCCGGAAAAAGGCGCAGTGGAGTATCGGACGGTCAATATGTTTTTCTGGCCCCTGAAAATCTTCCCCTTCTCCGGTGGGACGCTAGTCCTTGCCATCGCGGGTCTCACGAAGGCGGCGACGGCAATTGGCAGAGGAATCAATGGCGTTGGCGCGCGCCTTTTGCCGTCGGCGCGGGAGAGCGCACGGTCCGAGCTCGCGGCCGCTACGGGCGAGCTGGAGAAAAAACACGACATGCTTGCCCGCAGAAAAGAGACCGTGAAAAGCCAGAAGGCGCGCCTTGACGATGCTCTCGCCCGCGCGGAGACTCTCTTGAAAGAGACGGATTCCGCCGCGGTAAAGGAGCGTCTTCGCGCGCTTACGGAGCAGTTTGCCGGAGGGATTCGCGCGCGAGAACAATTCTTGAAAGAGGCGAAGGGCGCGCTCGCGCTGATAGAAGGCGAGCAGAAGAAACTCGCAGGTTTTCAGGAGGTGCTCACTCTCTATCGGGCGAGTGAATGCGCGGGATTTGCTATGGAAACCGCGCGCAGGTCTTTGCTTGCCGAGGTGCAGTCGGCGCTTGTCGCATGCCGAAACGCATCTCGCGCGGCATCTGCTATAGAGCGACAACACATGCTCGCCATGGACGCGCCGGTTGCAGCGCTTGCCTTACAGATGGAGGAAGAGGACGGCCGAGACCGGCTCCTTGCGGCGGCTGCGGAGAGCTAGAAAGTAATCCACAGGTGTCCTCTTGCGACGCCTGTGGACGCCGTATACAATTAACAATCCAGCCATCGTGGCTAGGGGTTCACCGTGTGTGAGCCCTTTTTTTGTGTTTTCTGGTATACTCCCCAAAAGAGAGTAGCGCTTTTTCTTTGGAGGACCGCGCGCATGACCCCATTCTTGTTCGCTGTCGGCGGTTTTGCGGTGGGTCTTATACGGACAGGTTCGCCGCGCCGCGCTCTTGTGTGGGCAATCCGTACCCTGCTCGGGGCGTACGGCATTCTCGCCGGTATCTACCTTCTGTCGCTTGCGGCCATTGCCGTCGGGTGGATGCCGGAGGCGAAAAACACGATGTTTCAACTCGACACGGCGGTTGTCGGTCTGCACCTCCTGCTTTACGGTCTCGGTATCGCCGGTTCCTATTGTCTCATGCGCGGATATCGGGTAGACGCGCAGGAGAGGTGGGCATTAGATGAAAAAGAGATTCTGTGTGGCGCGCTTTGTCTCGTGCTCGCGGTAATCCCGTGGCTCCTCTAGAAAAGTCCCTTCGCGCCAGGGGCTTTTTTGTGTGTTTGACTCCTCGCGCCCCTTTTGTTATAGTTCCCGTAATGGACGAATTGCTTCAGGCGCACACGGAAAATAAAGAAGAAACCCGATTTTATGAGGTCGGGTATCATTTGGTGCCCACCATTGCCGCGGAGATGGTTGCTGAAGCGGCAGGGAAGATAAAAGACCGCGTTGCCGCGCATGGCGGCGCGCTTATGGGCGAGGAGATGCCAAAAAAGGTAGAGCTTGCCTATCCGCTCCCGCGATTGATTGGGAATACGCGGGCGTTTTTTGACTCTGCGTATTTTGGTTGGGTGCGGTTTGAGATGCCGCAGGAAAACATTGCCGTCTTTGACCGTGAGATGAAGGAAAACGAGTCCGTCATCAGATTTCTTATTATTCATGTAAAGCCGGAGAAGGTAGTGCAGAGCGTCCGCAAGATGCCGTTTTTCGCCGGCGTAAAGGCGGCGCCGGTGAAGGGGAGCGCGGGAGAGGCGAAGGGGGAGGAGCGGCACCCCATGCTCTCCGAAGCAGAGATGGACAAGACGATAGAAGAACTGATTGCAGAATAAATTCAAAGCGCAAAGCGCAAAAGGAAAAACAACAACGCAAAATTCAAAATATTTTAAATTTTTAACTGTTGTTTTGCACTTTTCGCTTTTCGTTTTACACTTGAAACATGTATATCAACAAAGCGTTCGTCTACGGCAATCTCACCCGCGACCCGGAGCTCCGCTCACTTCCGTCAGGAAACGCGGTTGCCAATTTCGCCGTTGCCACAAACCGGGTATGGAAAGACCGTGAAGGAGTGAAGCGCGAAGATGCCGAGTTCCACAACATCGTCACTTTCGGTAAGCAGGCGGAGCTCGTGTCGCAGTATCTGCGCAAAGGAAGTCCGGTGTTCATTGAGGGACGGCTTCAAACGCGGAGCTGGGACGACGCAAACGGCGTTAAAAAATACCGTACGGAAATTGTTGCCGACCGGGTGCAGTTTGGTCCGCGTAGTGGGGGCGGAGGCGAGTACGCAGGAAAGAATGCAGCAGGGAAAGGCGCCGTAAGCGGGAACACGGGCGCGAGCACAGCTTCCGCGCAGTCAAGCGAAGCGCTGGAGACGATAGAGTATCCGGAAGAGGAAAACAAGGCGGACGACATACCATTTTAAAATGAGCGTTGAGCGTCTAGGGTTAAGCGTTTAGGGAAAACAGAAATTACTTTCGTTGTAACGAAACCCCAATCGCTGCACCCTAACCACTTCATTGCATGCAGAAAAAACCCAATAACAATTTAAAACGGATTGATTACAAAGACACCGAACTTTTGAAGCGGTTTCTTGACCCGTATTCGCGCATTTTGCCGCGTCACGAGACGAAAGTCAGTGCGAAAAACCAGCGGAAGATTGCGGAGGCGGTGCGCCGCGCCCGCTTCATGGGGCTTTTGCCGTTTTTGTCAAAGTAAAAATGCAAGATGCTAATCTACGAATTGTGCTAATGCAACGAATGAATACGAATATCTAGCACAGCACATTTGTCGCCATTCGTTGCCCTCGTACTCATTTGTGTAGTAGTATCTCACTATTTCGCGAAAACAAAATAACAACAGGGTAGGTATGTGAGCAAGTGACAGGAGGGAGAGGGTCTGTGTTACAGTAAGTGGCGCATCTCTTTTTCTTTACACAGTCACTATGTCTACGGAATTTTTGAATACGCCGCAAGAAGGAGACATTCTTCCGGCTCAAACGAACCCACACGGCGCGAAAAGCGACGAAGAACTGCTCGCGCTTTCTTTGAAGAAGCCGGCGCTCTTTGAGGTCTTGATAGCGCGGTATGAAGACGCGTTCCGCCGTAAGGTGCGGGAAGTGCTGGGAAGTCGCCTTGAAATAGACGACATTCTGCAGGAAACCTTCGTAAAAATATATCTGCACGGCGGGAAGTTTCAAAAGCAGGAGGGGGCTTCTTTCAAGTCGTGGGCGTATAAGATACTTTTGAATACGACCTTTACCGCATACCAGAAGTTAAAGAAAGATGACGGGGCTTTGGTGCACCCGGAGAAGGAGTATCTTGAAGCGTTTCCCGACACGGCGCCTGCGGATGTGGAAACGCCCGATTTTGTCGTCTCGGTCTTGTCGCGGATGCCCGGGATGCTCGGCAGGGCTTTGAAGCTCCATTTCATAGACGGGGTTCCACAGAAGGAAATTGCGGCGCAAGAGAATGTTTCCGTGTCGGCAATCAAGACGCGGATTCATCGCGCCAAGAGGGAGTTTAAGAGGATAAGCGCGTATTTGACGAGGTCGTAGGTAATTTTCAAGTATCAATTTTCAATTATCAGCGAATTTTCAATGTTTTAATTTTCAACGAAACGAATTGTCAATCGTCATATCTTGCCCCATTAAGAAATTGATAATTCATTGAAAATTGGTCATTGAAAATTGAAAATTTTTTCTAAAAAAATATGTCTACCCTCTCAAAACAAGTAATGCGTCGCGTTTACTTCATCTGGGGCGTGCGCCAGCTCGCGAGTCCGTTTTTTGTCAAAAGCGTTCTCTTTGTCGCGCTCGCATGGCAAGTGAAAGAGGCGGTATTCGTGCGCGAGGTATTCGCGAACATGTCCCGCATTGAGGCGTCGGAACTTTTTAATTTTTTCTCGGCGGCGTTCATAAACACCGGACTCATTGTGCAGACGGCTCTCCTCGGGAGCGGCATCCTTGCGGTGCTTCTCGCGCGGGATTTCCTCGCCTCGCGCGCGGAAAATCTGGTGTTTGCGAAAAGCGTGTAGCACGGTGTTGCAAAAAAAGGGTAAGGCTGGTGGAAAAGCGCGATAGTGAGCGCAAAAAAACGGCGCTTGACAGCCGTTTTTTTTATGTATAATATATGAGCCAACGGTTGCTGGGCGGGGGGAAAATAGCCGCTCCCCAACGCGTGCGCAACCCCCCCCTTTTTTTTACACAAATGTCCCGCCACGCTTGATGTGGCGGGACATTTTAATGTTTGAGTGTGGTCGCGCGAGAAACCCTAAACAACCACCGGCTCCTTCATCTTCGCCTGTATCGCCTTGTAGATTTCGCCGGAAAGTTTCTTGTCTTCTTTAAGCATCTGGCGCGTCGCGTCATAGCCGCGGCCGAGCTTTGTGTCGCCGAACGCGTAGGCGGTGCCGGATTTTGCGATGAGCCCTATTTTTTCTCCCATAGCGATGAGCTCGCCCTCGCGCGAGATGCCCTCGTTGTACATAAGGTCAAACTCCGCGAGGCGGAAGGGCGCCGCGACTTTATTTTTCACCACTTTGACGCGCACGCGGGAGCCCACAACCTCCTCTCCTTTTTTAATCTGCGCGATGCGGCGGACATCAAGGCGGACGGAGGTATAAAACTTGAGCGCCTTCCCGCCGGGGGTCGTTTCGGGGCTGTTGTGGACGAGTATGTTGTCGGCAAGAAAATTATGATGACCGCGGACACTTATATCAAAGCGCACCATACTTCGCGTGCGCGGTTTTTCGTGTATATCCAGTATGGGGACGCTAATCAGTCGTCTCTGTGCTTCAGCGTATTGCGGAATTACCATATATCTATCCTTATAGCGCGGTAGTAATTTATAGCCCATGCTCGGATGCACATATCTTTTTACAAGGTTCATAAATTTTTCTGAATTGTGTTGGTTGAAGTAGAGAATTGCTTTACCGCGCACAGAACCCAATCTTGTTTGTATGTCATATTTTGTTTCTAATACATTTTGCAATGCGCGCCTGCTTTTTGGATGAATCGCCTGAATGCAGATAGTAATTCTCCCGCGGTCTCTCTCTTTATTCCTTATAGCAAGCCCGCCATCGTCCTGATACCAAATAGCCAGAGAAAGAGGGGTAAGATGTGCTAAAAATTCCGGAGAAAGAAATTTATATCCCTCTTTATACATAGAGGTATGTACCGCATGTAATTCTGGTAGCGGCGTTAAGTCAAACTTGATGGATTTTTTATCCTCATATATTGTATGCGAGATGTTTTTAAAGAGAGTGGCTTTCCAAAGAAGATATCCCTTTTGCTTGAGTCCATGTCCTAATCTAAAGCGTATCCCCAACGAATTTTTGTGGTGCGGGCGAGGGCTTAGGTTGCCGTCGCCCAACAAGCTCCCATTGATTATTTGCATCTGAAAATCACTCAATCGTTGTGTTGAGCCAATGAGGACACGGTCTCCCACTCGCAATTCTCCTGCCCTTCGCCACCCAACCGGCGTTAGGAGCGGATGATTTGAGGTACACGATAATTGGGATTTCCCGTTTCCGGAGGGATTGTATATCGTAATGTGAAGAAATGTATCGGCATTTCCGTTTTTATGCCAACCAGTTATTTTTGCAGGAATAATTTTATCTCGTTTCCAGTCATACGCCAACACCTCCGCTTTTATTTTCTGATTTACTATTTTCCCTACTTTTTCTTGCGTGCCATCGGCGAGCGTAATTCGCGATGTATAATTTAAGCATCCAAACATGACGCCAATCTGCATCCGTATCTGGTTTATGAAAATGACGGTTGTTTTGCTTTTTGCGACAATCGCGGTCAATTTGCGGAGCGCCTGCGACATGAGTCGCGCTTGTTTGCCGACATGCTGGGCGCCCATTTCTCCTTCTATCTCGTCTCTTGGGGTGAGTGCCGCGACCGAATCAATGACCACGATGTCAATCTTTCCTGAACGGACCAGCGACTCGGTGATTTCAAGCGCCTGCTCGCCCGTGTCGGGCTGGGACACAAGAAGTTCCGCGGTGTTCACGCCAAGGTTTCCCGAATAGACGGGGTCAAGCGCGTGTTCGGCGTCAACGAATGCCGCAATGCCGCCCGCTTTCTGCGCTTCGGCGACGGCATGGAGCGCGAGCGTCGTTTTCCCCGATGATTCCGGTCCGAAGATTTCTATGATGCGTCCGCGGGGGAGCCCGCCGATGCCCAATGCCGCGTCAAGCCCGAATGAGCCGGTGGAAATTGCCGCAATATCTACCCGCGGCTTATCGCCCAACTTCATGATGGCGCCCTCGCCGAACTTCGCCTGAATAGATTTAATTGTCGTCTCCAACGCTTCGTTGGGAGCTATTTCCATTTTTGGTTTTTTTGCCATACGAATGAATATGATACCAATATACTAATGGATACGAATCAACGAATGCCTACGAATAATCGATATGTTGCATTTGTAGCCATTCGTATCATTCGCATGCATTCGTAGATTAGTATCTTCTATCTTATTTTCTCACCACCTCTATTTTTTCTTCGGTCATTCTTCCGAACCGGTCTTTCGCGGAAAGTGTCAGAATATTATACCCGCGGGCGAGAAGCACCTCCGTGCGGAAAGCGCCTTCCTCGTCAGCGAGAAGGGTTCGTCCGTTGAGTGTCAGCGCGATGCTGTTTTCGGCAATGCCGGTGACGGAGGCGAGGGGACTCATGACCGTGGCGCCGTTTTCCGGTGTCGCGACGGTAATGCGCGGTCCGCGGGCAAAGTCGGCGGTTCTTGAGTAAGCATAGCCAACGATAATAAGCGCCGCAATTGCGAACAAAAACATTTTAGGGTGTAATATCCCGCTCATAACACGAATGAAAATACTACCCGGCCGCGGCCGGGCGAAAAAAAATCTGCCCTAAAATCCAACGACTACGCAAGGCGCGTTGAAGACCCTTTTTCTTTCCCGCCACCTCCACCCTCCTCGCCGTATTCCTCTCCGTCGTCTGTGGCGGAACCCGTCTCACCGCGGTCTTCTTTGACGAGGATATCGCGGGGCTTTGCGCCATCCGCGGGGCCGACGATGCCGCGCTCCTCAAGGATATCCATAAGTCGCGCCGCGCGCGCGTAGCCGATACGGAACTTTCTCTGGAGGAAAGTGGTGGAAGCGCGTCCGGCGCGGACGACGGTTTCCCGCGCTTCGTCAAAGAGGTCGTCTTCGTCTCCGCGGTCTCCGTCGACGCCGTTCAAAGAGTTAAAGACGGGGTCTATCTCACGACTGTTTCCGTCGGAAAAGAGAATGTCAGAGAGCATGCCGTTTCCCCCGGCTCCTTCTCCGAGGAACTGCGCCACCTTTTTAATTTCCGTTTCCGAAATGAACGCCGATTGCAACCGTACGGGCTTTGACATTTCTCCCGATACATAGAGCATGTCTCCGGCGCCGAGGAGCGTTTCCGCACCCCCCATATCAAGGATGGTGCGGGAGTCAATCTGCGAGGTTACCTGAAACGCCATGCGGACGGGGATGTTTGCCTTGATGAGCCCCGTGATGACATTGACCGACGGGCGCTGGGTGGAAAGAATAAGGTGAATACCCACCGCGCGGCTCATCTGGGCGAGGCGGACGATGCCTGCCTCAAGTTCGCGCGGATAGGCGCTCATAATGTCCGCGAGCTCGTCCAGAACGATGACGATATAGGGCATCCGCTCCGGAAGAGCGAGGTTTTTGTTTTCATTGTTTGGCAATTTGGCGAGCCGTTCATACGCTGGCGCCACGATGTTTTTGTGATAGGAACCGATATCGCGGACGGACTCCGTTTCCAAGATGTCGTATCGGCGTTCCATTTCTTTTGCCGCCCACTTGAGCGCAAGAATTGCCTTTTTCGCCTCGGTGATGACGGGGGTCAGCAGGTGGGGGATTTTGTTGTAGAGAGTCAGCTCAACGCGCTTCGGGTCAATCATGATGAAGCGAACACTCGCGGGTGAGTTCGTGTAGAGAAGCGAGACGATAATCGTGTGTATCGCAACCGATTTCCCCGAACCGGTCGCGCCGGCGATGAGGAGATGCGGCATTTTGGCGAGGTCGCCGAAATGCGGCTTTCCGGTTACCCCGCGGCCGAGCGCAAAGAAAAGGGGTCTGCCTGCGGCGCCAAACTCCTCGTGTGAGAGAAGCGAGCCCAACCCCACGGTGGTGCGCGCGGTGTTCGGCAGTTCAATGCCGACGAGCGATTTTCCCGGGATAGGCGCTTCAATGCGGAGCGGGTGCGCGGCGAGCGCAAGCGAGAGGTCGTTCTTGAGCCCGACGATGCGGGCGAGCTTCACTCCTTGTGCGGGCTTCAGCGCGTACCGCGTCACCGATGGTCCCACCGAGACCTCGTCCATCTCAACATTGATGCCGAAGTTCTGGAGGGTTCGTTTAATGATGTTGGCATGCGCTTTTATGTCGCCGACGCCGGGCTTTCCTCGGTCGCCCTGCAAGAGGTCAAGCGGAGGATTTTTATAGTATGCGGGAAGATGAGCAAACGGGTCCGGCATTATTGCTCCAGCCGTGCGCGGGGCGATTGCCTCGCTTGCGATACCAAAAACCTTTTTAAGTGTGCCGGGGGATTCATCATACTCCTTTCCCGTAGGGCTTTCCGTGCCTTCTTCCGCCGATGCCTCCTTGTCTGTCCCGTCCTCTACCGGCATGTCGCCTTCTTCGCCCCCTCCGACAAGTGAGCGGAGCCACGCAAAGGATGGCGTTATGTTCGTCGCAAGGAGGACCGATATGAGGAGGAGTGTGCCCAAGAGCACGAGAGAGGCGTAGATATCAAACAAAGAGATGAGCGGTCCGGCAAGGAGCGCACCGGCGACCCCCCCGCTTCCGAGGAGGATTTGAATAATGCAGAGTCCCGAAACAAAGAAGAGCCCAATGCCGAAAAGAGTGAAGAGAAGCGTATTTTTCTCCGAGCGGAAAACGGTTCCGGCAAGCGCCAAAAGCATGACCGGAAAAAGGTAATAACCGACGCCGAATATGGACGAAAAAAGACCAAAAAGCGCCTCGCCGGCCAAACCGGCTTTCCCAAGCGCGGCAAGCACAAAAAAAAGCATACCCGCAAAAGAAACGAGCGCGAGTATCCACTTGCGGGTTTCTTCTCCGATGCCCAGAGGGGGGAGCAGAAGCTCCTCGTCCTCCTGCATCTTTTTTTTCTTTCGGCGCCCCATACGAATTATGGTATCACAGGAAAATATCCGTTACGAACTTTTTTGACGAAGAATCTACGGCAAACCCGAGGAACATCGCACAAGGACACGAAAAAGACACCAGGCACATTGCGCGCAAAGACAGTTTTTATATAATGGAAGTTGTTGCGACATGCACACGGACACGACAGCCTCGTAAAAGACATCGGCAGTATGTAAAGAGGACATATAAAAGACAAAAAACAAAATAAATATGCCAGAAAATAAACAACTGTGGATTATATTGAAAAAAACAGAGAAATTGACCACAGCAATATATATGCTGACAGATTTTTTTGACGATAAAGAGTCGTTGAAATGGGAACTGCGTGGAAGCGGCGTGTCATTTTTGTCTTTTATAAACTCTCTTGCGCATGACCGCGGCGTGCAGGGAGGCAGTGTGCGCGCAGGCGGGCTTCTTCAGAGGATTTTTACCCTCCTCACGCTTGGGAGGGACGCGCGGCTGATTTCCATGATGAATTTTTCTATTTTGTATGAGGAGTACCGAACGGTTCGCGGGGCTTTGGAAAGAGAAATAGCGGAGCGGGGGAGCATTTCCGATTTTGATTTCCCCGAACGATTTTTTTCCGACGAGACGGGGCGCCGCCCGGCATTGGCGGTGGGCGGTCCTTCTTCTGCGGCAACTGCCTTAAACGAAGGGGGCTTTCCCGCCGAGGGACCGATAAAGGACAAAAAAGAAAACAGCAATTTCTCCTTGCAAACAAACGATTATAATGGGGACAACCCCCCTGTTTACCGAAAAGATTTTCGTCGTCAGGTCATCATCAGGATGCTTCGGGCAAAAGGAGAAATAACCATAAAGGACATTGCGCATCTTTTGAACGGCGTGAGCGGGAAAACACTGCAACGCGAGCTTATTTCGCTCATGAATGAGGGCGTTATTCGTCGTGAAGGAAAGAAACGGTGGAGCAAATACCTCCTTAAAACATGAATCTTGAAACTTGAAACATTATTCATGGAACATAAAACACGCAACATGGAACATTGACAAATAAAAAAACACTCGTTTCCTCCATAATCATCCATGCTCCATGCTCAATGTTTCATGTTTTACGCTTCATGATTCACGCCTTGTAAATTGGACCCCGTACGAAATCCCCATCTTTCTTTGTGTATTCATCATAAAGAGCCGAAGGCGGGTTCGCTTGAGGACAATGAGAGACCGCTTTTCTCCGCTGGATTATCGTACGGGGTTGACTTCCAAATGAGCCGTAAGATACCTTTAACCAAGACACCCAGAAAAAGGTTGTGAGAAAAAACGAGCACGCGAAACAGACGAGATATTTGTCGTGGAGAGAACAAGGTTAGTTATCCACACTCATTTGTTTTGCAGGGCGTTTCACAATTGATAAAATAAGCGGAGGCGATGGAAGCGCAGATTTTGTGAATGTATCGGACGAATACGCGCCTTTGTGTTAGGCAAGAGAAACGCGATTTCAGAAAGAATCGCGCGGATGCTCGTCTTGAAAGAACGCACTTTGACAATCAAAATAGAGACACTGAAATTGATGCATGTACCGATATGCTCGGTTGTTTTCTGAGCATAGTGGATGTATTGCGACGCTCTATATATTCCTAAGAAAGATCATGGATTTGGTTATCCAAAGGTCGAGTTTTGTTTAACCGTTCGTTTCGTGCGCCGGTGGTCGAAGACGGAATGGCGCACACATTAATAGGGTTTTACTGGTTAAAGAAAAGGTTTGTTTCCCGACAGCCATAACAAAAAACGGCGGAGCGCAAACTCTGCCGTGGCGAGAAGGAAGCACGCCGCGCCCGGGTATAGGGCGTTAAGAAAAAATCCGGCACCACCATTTATTAGTCCTTATGCCGGAACAATGTATACCATCCTCTTCCGCGAAATCGTCTGCTTTACACATAACCCGATTATCGCGCCGGAGGTTCTAAAAAACTTAGGTTATGAGTAACTTTACAAAATCAAAAACCGCAAAATTCATCGGACTCGCTGTCGCAGTCCTCATGTTCGCGGGAGTCGTCGCGGTGCCGGTGGCGCACGCGCTCTCTCTTGCCGAGCTTGTGGAACTCTTCATCGCGCTTGAAATCATCCCCGCGAGCAAGGCGGAAGCGGCGCGCTCGGCGCTTGCCGGACAGACAGGCGGCACAGTAGGTGCCACGGCATGCCCGTACACCTGGACAACAACATTGAAACAAGGAAGCACGGGAACTGCCGTCATGAAGCTTCAGCAACTCTTGAACATGAACGCAGACACGAAAGTCGCTTCTTCGGGAGCAGGTTCTCCGGGAAGCGAAACTTCCACCTTCGGACCCGCGACGAAAGCGGCAGTTGTGAAGTGGCAGAACAAATATGCTTCTGAAGTGCTGACCCCTATCGGGCTTTCCGTCGGAACCGGCTACTTCGGCACATTGTCTATCGCGAAGGCGAACGCTTTGTGCGCGGGGACGGTGGCAACGCCGGCGCCAATAACGCCGACAACGCCAGTCGTAACCTCCGCAGGCACGGGCCTTACCGTAACGAAGCACCCGACACAGCCGACGAACATGCTCGCGCCATTAAATAGCTCGCGCGTACCATTCACGAAAGTCCAACTTACCGCAAGTTCTGATGGCGCGGTTACCATTGACAGCATCGTCGTAGAACGGCAAGGACAGGCGTCAAACGATTCAATCGCCGGCGTCATGCTCATGAACGAAGACGGTACGCTTATCGGCATTGAGAAAACATTGAACACATATAACCAAGCAATCGTCGGCACGGACTTTGTTGTTCCGGCAGGCACGACGCGCACTGTCATCATTGGCGCGAACATGGATTCAGATGTTGGTTCCCAGGCAGGGGAAACGCCGTCACTTGCGCTCGTGAGCGTGAATACAAGCTCCGCAGTATTCGGAAGCTTGCCGATTGTCGGCGCAACGCACACGGTTAACAACAACCTCGCAATCGGTTCGCTTACCCTGGCGCGAGGCGCGTTTGACCCGGGTTCGGGACTTACGAAGGAAGTCGGTACGACGGCATTCACCTTCGCCGGTGTCAAACTGACTGCCGGTTCAAATGAAGACCTTACACTGAAGTCACTCAGATGGTATCAGTCCGGTTCTGCCGCATCTGGGGACCTTACAAAACTGAAGACCGTTATTGATGGCACGGAATACGAGGTATTGAACGGCACCGGCAAGTATTACACAACCGTATTCCCCGCCGGTGGCATCGTCATCAAGAAAGGATTCTCCAAGGATATTCACATTAAGGGAGATATCGCTGGCGGTTCAGCCCGAACAATTGACTTTGACATAGACCGCCGCACCGATGTCCACATTGTCGGAAATACCTACGGATACGGAATTCGTCCGACACTTGACGGCACAGCCGCGACAGCTGATGGTTCTGATGTCAACAACGCGGACAACCCGTACTACGATGCATCCCAGCACACGATTTCTGTCGGCACTATGCAGGTAAGCTCGTGGGTAACGGGCGTCCCCGCGCAGAACTTGGCGGAAAATGTGCTTGGTCAGTCGATAGCAGGATTCACCTTTGATGTCAAAGGCGAGCCGATTTCCGTTTCCCAGCTCATTTTCACCTTTAACCTTTCCGGAGGCGAGAACACAGGAGGAAGCGGTAGCGGCAATGAAGGGTTGGCTGACGTGACGAATGTAACCTTGGTTGACCAGAATGGCACGGTTCTTGCCGGACCCAATGACGGCTCTGGCTTAACGACCATGAACGGCACTATCACGCTTTCAGACACGGTCGTATTCCCCGTCGGCGTCACTAATGTGACACTCAAGGCGAAGCTTGGCACCGACTTTGACAACAACGACACCGTTCAGGCATCAACAACGCCGAACTCAACGAACTTCGGCACGGTGACTGGTCAGGTGACAGGCAACACGATCACCCCATCCCCGACCTCGGCAATTGACGGACCGATTCAGACAGTGAAAGCGGGCGCGCTGGTGATAAGCGTGTCCTCGCTCCCTGCGGCGCAGACCGTGATTGCCGGTTCCTCGCAGTTTGAGTTCGCGAAGTATATCTTTGACGCGGGAGCGTCGGGAGAAGATATTAAGGTCACTTCAGTGCCGCTCTACTACGACACGACGGTTTCGGCAGGCACCGCAGGCACGCGGAACGACCTCTCAAACTGCAAGATGTATGACGGCTCTACCGCCATGAATACCGGCGGCAACATTCTAAACCCATCCTCTAGCGATACTCCATCCACCACCCGCGTCACCTTTGACGGCACAGGGCTTCTCTTGCCGAAAGGCACCTCAAAGACGCTTTCTCTAAAGTGCGACATCAAGACAGGTGTTACCTCTCTCTATTGGTGGGGCATTGACAACGAAAGCACTGAAGGAACATCCGCAAATAGTGCCGCCATGACATCAGCGACGGGTCTTACCTCCGGTCAGACAATCGCGGAAGCGATCGTTGACGCGAACGGACAGGTGATGACCGCCGCAGCAAATGGCAGTTACACGGTTGCCAATGATACCTCGCTTCAATATCGCGTTGCGCAAGCAGGCGCTACGGATGTGGTTCTCTCTAAACTTGTATTTGAAGCAGGTGTCCAAGAGGATGTTGACCTAAAACAAATCGCGTTTGCGATTGGCTCAACGACCTTTAACCAGCCGGCTGACCTTGTGGGAGAAAAAGCGTATGTATGGAATGGCAACACAAAAGTTGGCACTATCCAGTTCGGAAGCGGCTTGAACGCCGACATGGCGACATCCACGCTTTCAACCCCGATTCGTATTCCGCGAGGTGATGTCGTTACCTTGACGATAAAAGGAGACCTTACCACGCATGACGCCATTTATCTCTCTTCAACGAATGAGCCAGGGGCGTTTCTGCAGATTGAATACGACGGCAACAACAACGGTTTGAACGGCAACTACGCAAACGGCGTTGGTTCCGGCGCAACCATCAGTGGCTCTTCCGGGGATATAACGCCAACTGGCGTCAAAATCTTCAGGAGTTATCCGACAATAGAAGATGTCACAACAACAACATCTCTCCAGGAAAACTCGCCTCTCTATAAACTCAAGGTGACTGCAAGTTCCGGGCGCGATATCGCGCTTCGCCGCATGTCATTCGATGTCCTTTCAACAGGGGTCGCCGTGACGGACTTCACCTTGAGAGGCCCGAATGGACCGTTGAATGCAACCGCAGTTGCATCGTCATCGCGTTCTGACGCTATAACGGGTGGAACTGGTATTGCGGTAGGCCTAGCAGGACGGCGTCTCACGATTGTCTTTGACGACACAGCCGTTGACAGGACCATACCCGCAGGAACCTCAAGAACATACTCATTGGAGGCGGGAGGATTCTCGGGGATTACGACAGCTAATTCAGAATCACTCGCGATCCGCTTGCTTTCGGATACTGGATTAGCGACAACAACTCCGGCGACAGTGACGGCGACAACTGCCTTGCAAGGTCGCGTAGCGAATGTTGATGTGATAGAAGGGAACACGATAGAAGGTGACGGATTCCATGGCGATATTGGAGCAGTTTCGTCTACCACGGACCGCTTCGTCTGGTCGCCGAACTCTACTTCGTCTCCGACAGAAGATTACGCGACGAAGCGCCCGCGCATTGACTGGAGCAACAGCTATGGCCTCCCCGGATTCCCGTCGCTTGGGACCGATATGCCGGTTCGTGTATTTACTGACTAGTTCTCTAAGAGTCAAAAAATAGCCACTTGTGCACCCCGCATTCTGCGGGATGGGCTACACCAAAAACCCCCGAAAATCGGGGGTTTTTGTGTGGATAACCACCCCCTAAGGCCCGTCCTTGCGGTTAGTTATCCACAACCGTTCTGTGATATATTTCTCTTAATGAAGGTTTGCTATTTCGGTATTTACGACCCATCGTACGCGCGAAACCGTATTTTAATTGACGGATTACGGCAAAATGGTGTAGAGGTCATAGAATGCCAAAGTCGCGCTCGCGGGTTTGTTAAATACCTTGATTTGATTAGAAAACACCGAAAAATAGAAAGCAGTTATGATGCCATGGTGGTGGGATTTCCTGGCTATCAGGCAATGATTTTATCCTGGTTTTTAACAAAAAAGCCCATTGTATTTGACTGTTTTTCCTCGCTCTATGATTCAATGGTGTGGGACAGAAAACAGATAAGTGAGCGAAGCGTTGGGGCACTCTATTTCTGGTTTCTTGACTGGATTTCCATGCGGCTTGCAGACAGAGTCCTTTTTGATACGGAGGCGCATATTGATTATGCGAGCACCGCCTTCGGCATAAGAAAAGAAAAATTCAGAAGGATATGGATAGGTGCGCAAACTGACATATTTTCTCCGCGCTTCTCCGCAAAGCAAGAGGTACCGGGGGAGAGGTCATTTTTAGCTTTGTTTTTCGGTTCTTGTATCCCATTGCAGGGAATAGAATACATTGTAGAAGCAGCAAAACGGCTTGAAAATGAGTCAATACATTTTGCTATCATCGGCAACGGGCAAATGAAGGAGAAAATAGTGCAATTCGCCGAGAAATTGGCGATAAAAAATGTTATTTTTTTTGATGTGGTGTCGCAAAGAGAGTTACCGCGGAAAATAGCTGAAGCAGACATATGCCTCGGTATTTTCGGCAACACCGCGAAGACACAACATGTTATACCAAACAAGGTGTATGAATGCCTTGCTATGAAAAAGCCAGTTATAACCGCCGACACGCCAGCAGCCCGGGAACTTCTAAAAGATAGCGATGTATTCTTCGTGAAAACTGCCGACAGTGCGTCTCTTGCAGAAGGGATATTACGCCTTAGAAACGACAGAAAAGCAATGGAAACACTGGCACAGAATGGGTATGATACATTCATCAAAAATGCGACGCCAAAGATACTGGGAATGGAGTTAAAGGGAATTGTGGAGAAATTATCACGAAACATGAAGCATGGAACATAAAACATTAAAAAATACGAATGAATACAACATATAATGTTCCCTGTTTTATGTTGCATGTTTCACTTTTCAAGCCCGATAGCAAGATTATTATGGAAACAAAATCAAAGTTAAAATGACAGTGGTTAAAAAGAAATTAAAGATTCTTGTCACCGGCTCAGCTGGCTTCATGGGGAGTCATTTATATGATTACCTTGTGGCGGCGGGATACGATGTCTATGGCGTGGACGATCTCTCTGGCGGATTTCTTCGCAATGTGAGCGATAAAAAGCGCTTCACCAAACTTGACTTGCGTGACCGTGCAAAAACCGCCGCGTATATCGCGAAAATTAAGCCAGCACTCGTCTATCATCTTGCCGCGGATGCGACAGAGGGGCGAAGTCAATTTACTCCCTTCAGCGCGTTGGACCGAAACTGGGGCGCCTACATGAACCTCCTCGTTCCGGCGATAAAGAACGGGCTCAAAAAGATGGTGCTCACAAGCTCAATGAGTGTCTATGGGGCGCAGAAACCGCCATTTCACGAGGGTATGCCGTTGAAGCCGGAAGACATCTACGCCGCCTCAAAAGCATCTATGGAAGTGTCAACAAAGATACTCTCCAATGTACACAGCTTCCAATATGTCATCGTGCGTCCGCACAATGTATACGGGTCCCGTCAAAATCTTTCTGACCCCTATCGTAATGTCCTCGGCATTTTTATCAATCGTATTTTACATAAAAAGCACTTCTACATTTATGGCGATGGCAAGCAAAAACGGGCGTTTTCATATGTTGACGATGTGACCGCTGCCGTAGCGGCGATGGGTTTCAACTCGAAGTGCAACGGGCGGGTGTTTAATGTCGGTAACGATTCTCCGACAACGGTAAATGATCTCGGAGGCCTTGTCTTGAAAGAGTTTTTTGGGGAAAAAGTCCCACGAAAGATTCTGCCGAAATATCTCCCCGCCCGTCCGCAAGAGGTTAAGTTTGCCTATTGCACTCATCGTGAGCTAGGACGCCTTACTGGGTACAAAGCCAAGACAGCGCTTAAAGACGGCATAGGCGAAATGGTCACTTGGGCAAAATCAGTCGGACCGCAAGAGTTTCGCTATCTAGATAACCTCGACCTAACAAACAATCTGACGCCCAAGACATGGAAGGATAAATTGCTGTAAGAGCGCAGAAAAAACCCGTGGGAAACTCAAGAAAGGTTTGACCTTAAGGAGCGGAGCCCCCACACCAATCGTCTTGTTGCGCTTTGCGCTGTCCTTCGGACGACAAGACGATTGGTGTGGGGGCGGAGCGGAAAAAGGTCTAACCTTACGCAGAGTTTTCCCTAGGTTTCCACTACATTACTTGATTACTTGTGAACATTTTTAAAAACACAAAATTGACCGATTTTGATTACGAAAGATATTGGAAAGAGCGGGATGTAGAGATACGGAAAAAGTTGTTGGACAGGGAACGCCTCTTTTTTCATTGGATCAAGCCGGAAAGCCGTGTCTTGGATGTTGCCGCGGGAAACTCGCTATTGCCGCGCGTCCTCAAGGAACAAAAACAGTGTGCTGTGTCCATTTTTGATATTTCAGAGCGGGTGTTGGCCGCACAGAAAAGTAATGGCATCCATGGTGAGAGAGTTGACTTGTCCGCCGGTGATTTTTCTCTGAACAAAGAATATGATTATGTTATTTTAAGTGAGATATTGGAACACCTGCCACTACCGGAAACGGTTATCAAGAAAGTGGCACCGCATACGAAATATCTTGTTATTTCCATTCCCAACTCGGCGTTTTATCGGTTTCGTGCGCAAGTGGCGCTTGGCGGGCGGTTTATGAGACAATGGGTAACACACCCCTCTGAGCACCTGCGTTTCTGGAGCCACACTGATTTCCTTGACTGGCTTTCCGTGTTCGGGCTTGAGGTTGTTGAGGCGACGGCCTCAAACGGACTTGATATCGGGCCAGTGAAATTTTACCGATGGCTTCCCAATCTTTTTGGCCACCAGATGGCGTATCTGTGCAAAAAGAAAGCAATTTAACAATCTAAAGTGTTTATCAATGGGTAAACACAGCATGATTCTACAAATTATGTCAAATAAAGTACTTTTTTGGGTAGGGTTCGCACTTCTTGTCGTCGCCGGTATCGGTTATTTCAATATACAGCGCGATGGTACTGCGGTGAGCGATGTGGATGATGGCGATGGCGACGCGACTATCGTTGTAGAAGAAGACAAAGAAGATATTGTTGTCGGGACTGGGTCGACGATAGATAAATCTGATAAAACCACCATAGCGGCAGTAGTGAGTGCGCCATCTCCGTCCCTTGACCGCGAGATTCTCTTTGAAAGCGGTATTTCCGAGGAACAGAAAGAAATAACGAGAAAGCAGGTAAACATTCTCACCGATGCGCTGAAAGCTGACCCCAATCGTTTTAATGAGTGGGTGGACCTCGGTCTTCTCTTGAAGTCTGTGGGGGACTATGGTTGGGCGCGGGATGCATGGGAACATGCTGGCTCTATACGGCCCGGGAACTCGCTTTCTTTCGCGAATCTCGGGACCCTCTACGGCTATTATCTGGGCAATCCGGTGAAGGCGGAAGCGAATCTTCTGCATGCCATAGAAAACGAGCCAAGATTTCTTGATTGGTATACGCGAACCGTAGATTTCTATCTTGAAGTTATGAAGGACAAAGAAAGGGCAGACGACTTCCTCGCGCGGAGCGTTGCGCGATATCCTGAGTGGACAGACCTTAAGGCACTCCAAACACACATCGGGCAGTAGAGGACGCCATTACACCACAAAAACACCCGCGCAGAAAGACCTGCGCGGGTGTTTTTGTGGTGTTTATCCACAGGGCTTATTTTTTGTTTGATGAATAGCCGTATATAATTTCTAGAGGAAAGCGTGCATTCTGCACTCGTTTGTTTTCGCGTATTCCTTTTGACTACTCAATCTGTTTATTGGTTTTTTTGGTCATTTATTTATTAACCATTCCATCTAGTACAACACTTCCATTCAACGGAAAGGTTGCTAGGTAATATTCCACGGTATGAAGAACAAGTTTTTTAGACAAAGAAGCTTTTACGCGGTGTTCCTTTCGGTAACACTGTCTGTTGTGCTTGTCGCAGGAGCCGCAGGCGCGGTTACGACAATTAGCACGAACATTAACACGGGGGGGACGCTTACTGTTTCTGGCCTCACCTCTCTTAACGGCAATGCAAATGTAGGCGACGCAACTTCCGGTGAGAATGACCTCGTCTATCTTTATGGCACCACGACGGTAATCGGCGCGCAGGCGTTTATTCTCGGCTCAAGCACGGCAACTGAATTAAGTGGACAAGCGGAAGGGGCAATTTTTTATAGCTCGGCGGACAATCTCATTCGTCTGTACAATGGCACCAGTTGGATAACGATAGCGTCTTCAACCTCCGGTTCGGGCGGTTTGATAAATACAAGTGATAAATTAGTGCTGTTTAATACCGTAGCGACTGGGTACATGGCCCTCGGCAGCACAACTGGTCTTGCTACAAATGCAACAACATTTAGTTCCGTGTTGACACTCCAGGCAACGACAACGGCGAGCGTCCCTCTTACTATTTTTGGTCCGGAAGATGGAGGCGGAACGACGAATCTTTTTGAGATTCTGAACGGTCTTGACGGTTCCGAGTTGTTTGCCATTGACGAAAACGGACAGGCATCCACGACCGCTTCGTTTCAAATAGGAGGAGATAACACGGCAGCATTGAACGGCGACCTTTATGTAAGCGGGATGGCAACGACGACCGGTGCAAGCGGGAACATTGATACGGATGGGAGCTTAACGGTTGGTCTTGCAAATAATTTCATCATCAACTCTTCGGGTGTTATTACTACGAATGCCTCAACCACCGCATCTTTTGGAGTCGGCGGAGCGGCAGATATCGCTACGGCAGGAGATTTGTATGTAAGCGGCATGGCGACGACGACCGGCGCGAGCGGCAGTATTGCAACGCAGG
>Ga0209541_10002802_pt1 | contig 32652 bp, 36 predicted proteins | sample RifCSPlowO2_01_FD_184027 | JGI IMG/M metagenome (GOLD analysis project Ga0209541, IMG submission 184027) | Groundwater microbial communities from Rifle, Colorado - Rifle CSP2_plank lowO2_0.1 (SPAdes) (version 2) | ecosystem: Environmental > Aquatic > Deep subsurface > Groundwater | place...
CGGCACTTCTTTTCACGGGGCGGAATATCGTTTGAGAAAATTTCGAGAGGCGAGAGAGAATCTGAAAACCCTCAAAAAAGATAAACGGCGGTTTGATGACTTGATTTATCGTTTGCGCAAAGATGAGTTGATTGATGATATTAAGAGTAAAAAAGGGTCTTTTTTGCGCCTAACGCAAAGAGGCAAGGAAATTTTAAGCAAACTGCGCGACAAAAAAGACAAAGCACTGCCTGACGCAAAATATCAAAGCCAAAATAACGATAATTTAAAAATCATTATCTTTGATATTCCCGAAGGGGAGAAAAGAAAGCGCGTTTGGCTGCGCTTCGCTCTGAAAAACTTAAATTTTACAATGCTTCAGAAAAGCGTTTGGGCAGGTAAAAGCAAACTGCCCCACGAGTTCGCGATAGATTTGAATAAATTGAAAATAATTTCTTATGTGGAAATTTTTGCTATCAGCAAGACTGGAAGCCTAAAGCAATTAAAATTTGAATAAAACAAATTCATAAGAATTTAATTAATGTCGTACATGAGACGATCGTCGCATATACGACATATCTGAACAGCATTCAAATTCGATGGTATAATGATGTTGAAAAAAAATCTATGAATAACGAAATAAATCATAATCCGGAGCCTGCTCAAGAGATGCCATTGGTTGATGTTGGAAAAAACGATCAGGATCAGACAGATCAGCAAAAAAGAGAAGCGCGGATCCGGCAGATTGATCAAGAATTAGCCGAATTTTCGGCTAAAGCGCAAACCGAAGACGAGATAAAATCCGTTCAAATGGAAAGGGATCAAGAGTATCAAAACAAAATCCAAGAACTGGAGACGGGCCTTGGCCAGCCGCTTTCCGAAGAAACAAAAGCTATGATTCATCAAAATATGGTGGATGGCGCCATTGAACAAGCGCGGAAGAATAATGAGAGATTTAATAATTTACATAGGTTAAGAAAAGCCGCTGAAGTTTTATCGCCCGTTGACTTTTTATACTTTGAAAAGATTTTGGGCAATCACGAAGGCCGGATTGATGGATTGTTTAATCCCGCCGGCAAAGCGCTCCATACTACAAATGATTTTTATTTTGATAAAATGCTCGATTCCGGCGTCATTCGAACAGGCGAAAAGAAAGATGGTATGTACAGAACAAAAGGAGCGTCGTTTACTGATGGCAACGCCTCAGAGGCGCTTACTTTCCAAACTATTTTTGATGATCAAAATTCGCGGAGCGCAGAAAAACGGTTTAACTCGCAATATTATGGCGATAAGGCACGCGACTTTGTAGATTTTTTTTGGAGCACAAAAAGACAGAAGACAAGGGAATATCTTGAAAAAAAAGCGGGCAAACGGTTGCAACGATCAAAGATGCGATTCGCATAGCAGAAGGATTCAAGCATAAAACCTCACCTGAGGAGTTAGAGAACAACCCCAAACAACTTTCTGAATTATTTGGAATAACGATTGTTTATGATAAAGAAAAACTTCCGGAGTTAACATCTGAAGGAACGGAGGGAATTCAGACAGATTTTGAGTTGCGTTCGTACCGTGCTGGAGGCGTATCGCTAAGCGAGGCGTCAGTAGTGTTTGCTCCAGAATCCCAAATAGCAAATATTCAGGAAAAGCTAGCTCGGCGCGGCTTAACGCATATTGATGTCAGGTCGAGCGAAGAATTAGAAGCAGCTCGCTTGGTAGATATCATAGATCGTGGTGAGTCAAAACATGAGCGAGATCAAGCCCGCGAACAGACAATAGCTGATTATGTAGCGCGAAATAACTTAGAAGAGAAATTAAAAGAATTTCAGATTGACCCTCTGTCGCGGGAATGCAAAGTTTCCATCGTCATCCCATCGTATGGCGAGGGATCAAAGGTCGTTGACGCTATTAAAACACTCCTCAATCAAGTCGACCGATCAGATAATCCAGTTCCAATAGATGATTTTGAGGTAATCGTGGTTATTAATCAGCGGGCAAATTCAACGGTAGAAGAAATAGATGATAATCAGAAATCCATTGAGGCAATTCAGAGATTGCTTACCCAAAGCGCTGCGGAGGGAAAAGGAATCAAAAATGTTCATTTTATTTTTAAGGAATTTACTCCAGAGGAAGGCGGTGTAGGAGCGGCTCGCCGTTTAGGGAGCGACCTGGTTGTTCTGCGCGATCATCGTCGCACTCAAGATAGCGGCAGGTATTCGCCTCTTTATATTGCCGGCACTGATGCAGACACAAAGGCAGATCAGCATTGGGTGGCAGACATTGTTTCCGACTCGGAACACACAGATAGCGCCGCATATGGAGGGGAGCTAATCTTTGACGATGAGTTGGAGAAAGAGCTGCCTCAGAGCGCCTCCGCGCGTCTTCGCGCGCTTTATCAAGATGTTCGCAATAAATATGTCCGCGCCGTTGGCAGTGGACTACAAGGTTCAAATTTTGTTTTGCGCAAAGATATCATAGCTCATATGGATGGTTTATCAGTCCTTCAGCGAGGGGAAGATATTGAAAATGATCAAAAACTTAAATCATTAGGCGAAGAAGTGGCTATGCTTGACGACAAACATATTACCAGTTCCCGCCGTTTGATTACCGGTATGTACGGGGCGATAAATGGAGAGTATTTTGTCCCTCCTCGCGAAGGAGAAAATCCAAACGATAGGATGCTTTCGAGCGACGAAATTGATGAGCGTATAGCGCATCGTAAAACAGCTATGGCCAGTTACCTCATTGACAACTTGAAGCCGGAAATAGCAAATAATCACGAAATAAGAGAATTGCTTGGTGAGAGCGCTGAAGATTTAACACGGCTAACTCCGGAAGAATTAAAACAAACATTAAGAGATGTACGGCCAGATAAAAATGGCAAAATAAGAAACATAGAAGCGCGAAATAAATTAATAAGAGACATTGTGTTGCAGATGTCAGGCGAAATATTTGATAATAAGTTGCCACTAACCGCAAAAGAAATAGCAATATTTGGAATAAAGAAGGAAAAATAAATTCTTGATAAATTAGAAAAATTGAAGAATTTATTATAGGCGAACTTTTTTGTGCTTTCAATTTTCGCAATCCAAAATATGTCGTACATGAAACGATCGTCATATATACGACATATAAGTACTAAGGAAAAAAGTGTTTATAAGGCCTTTCCTTATTTAATATTTAACGCTATAATGCAAAGATATTGTTTGATTTAAAAATATGCCCCGCAGTGAAACTTTGACTTCACCGTACGGGGAAAAAAGATGTATAACGAAATAAAATTATCACGAGAAAGGTTTATTTATTAAGATTAAAAATATTAGAAAATAATTGTCAAAGTTTTACTGCGGGGTATGCCGATTGTTGAAGTCAAAAATTTATTTAAATATTACGCGAAGCCGGAGAATCCGAAAGAGAAATTCGCGGCCGTGGACGATGTTTCATTTGCGATTGAAGAAGGGGAGACTTTTGGCATCTTGGGGCCCAATGGCGCGGGCAAAACCACTACTTTGGAAATGCTTGAGGGATTAAAGGTTATCGAAAAAGGGGAGGCGGTGATTGCCGGAATTTCGGTGAAAAAAGATCCGATGAAGGTAAAACAGATTATTGGGGTCCAGCTTCAGGAAAGCCATTATTTTGATTTTTTGAAACTCAAAGAATTGCTTGATTTGTTTGGAGAATTTTATCATCGCAAAATTGACGGTCTGGAATTGCTTCGCGAAGTCCAGTTGGAAGATAAAAAAGCGGCTTATACCAGGCAATTATCCGGCGGACAAAAACAGCGGCTCTCCATCGCTTCGGCTCTGGTCAATGATCCCAAAGTTCTTTTTTTGGACGAACCGACCACGGGCTTGGATCCGCAAGCCAGGCATAATTTGTGGGATCTGGTGAAAAAAATCAAAGCCAAAGGCAAGACAATCGTTTTGACCACGCACTATATGGAAGAGGCGCAAATCTTATGCGATCGCTTGGCGATTATGGATCATGGAAAAATAATCGCGCTGGACACGCCGGATAATCTGGTAAATAAATACGCCCCGATATCGCATATTATTATAAAGACGGATCAGCCGCTGCCCAATGAAGAATTGAAAAATATTCCGCATGTTCAAAGCATATCATCAGAAAATGATTTTTATGATTTTTGGGTCAGTAATCCGGAAGAGGTTTTACTGCGCTTGGTGGAATTTGCCAAATCGCGCGGCATTAAAATTTTATCTTTGCGCGTTGAGCGGTCGACTCTGGAAGATGTTTTTTTGAGTCTGACAGGCAGAGAACTAAGAGATTAAAATTATGACTTTATTTAAACTAACAATCGCTAATATTAAAATGTACTTGCGCGATCGGCAAGCGCTCTTTTGGGCGTTCTTTTTTCCTTTGCTTTTGATGACGGTTTTCGGGGTGATGAATTTTGAAGGATCGGGAAAATTAACATTGGGAGTGGTGAATCTTTCACCCTCGCCCGTGGCCGGTGAATTTGTCGGTTCGTTGGAAAAAAGCGAGTCGCTAGACATTAAAAAAGATTCCAGAGAAAATGAAGAAGCGGCGCTCAAAAAAGGGGATAGGGACGCGGTGATGATTTTGCCCGAAGATTTTTTGGCTGATCCGGCAAAAACCTCGCCATATTCAATCAAAGTTTTGGTCAATAAAGGGCGGCCCCAGCAAAGCGGCACGGCTTTGTCCGTGCTTGGCAGTATTTTCTCCGAAATGGAAAGAAATATGACGCAAAAACCGAAGCTTTTCGCTTTGGAAACCGAGGATGTGGCGGCGCGCAATTTACGATATATTGATTTTGTGGTGCCCGGAGTGGTCGCTCTGTCCATTATGCAGCTATCCATTTTCGGCATCGGCTTTACTATTGTGGAGTATAAGCGCAAAGGAGTAATGAAACGGCTTTTTGTCACGCCCTTAAAGCCGCTTGATTTCACTTTATCCCATGTGATTATGCGCTTGCTTGTCTCAATATTTCAAGTGAGCATTTTGTTTGCCGTGGCGATTTTAGTCTTCAATGTAAATATGGTCGGCAATTTCGCTTCGTTGTATCTGTTCGTTATTTTAGGAGGGCTTTTATTTTTAAGTTTTGGTTTTGCTTTGGCCGGTATTTCCAAAACTGAAGATGCTTTGCAAGGGCTGACCCAGGTATTTGTCTTTCCTCAAATGTTTTTAGGCAATGTATTTTTTTCCACCGATGCGATGCCGGAATGGCTTCAAAAGATTGTAGTATATATGCCTTTGAATTATTTGTCGGACGCGATCAGGAAAATTTCCACCGAGGGCGCAACGCTCGTCAGTTTGCAGCGCGATATTTTGGGAATTTCCGTCTGGATAATCATCGGCTTTATTTTAGCCATTAAACTCTTCCGCTGGCGCGAATCGGCGAATTCTTAGTTTTTTGACAAAAAGATGAATTTGTATTATAATTCTCCCGCGGGGTGGAGAAGTGGCATCTCGTCGGGCTCATAACCCGAAGATCGGCCGTTCGAATCGGCCCCCCGCAACCAAGATTAGGATGAAAGGGCTGCGTAGCTCAGTTGGTTAGAGCGAAGGACTCATAAGCCTTAGGTCAGTGGTTCGATTCCACTCGCAGCCACCAGTTTGACTACAAACTACTCACTGCCAACTACTAACTAAGTATGTTTTTATCAAATCACGCGGCTGTGGGAGCGCTTTTGGCCGTGCATACGGATAATCCGGCAAGCGCTTTTGTTCTTGGTTATTTTTCGCACTATATTTTGGATATGATACCGCATGGGGACGAAAAAGTCGGCACTTGGATGAAAGAAAAACACACGAACTTGCGCTCCGCCGGAGTATTGATGGCCGACTTAAGCATTACGGCTATATTCTTTTTATCATTAAGCTGGAAGATTGATTTTCCTCATCCGTATGTCGTGGCGGCGGGCGTTTTCGGAGCGATGCTGCCGGATTTCCTGTACGGATTTTACGATCTGATCAGAAAATATCTTTCATCGGAAAAAAAGAAGCATTACCGCGAAAAAGGCGGCTGGCTTATCAAACTAGCCAAGCGAACGCTTTGGGATAATTTTTTACTGGAGCGGCATTTTTATATTCACAGAAAAATTCATTTTGCCTTAGGATATAACATATCTTTTCCAAAAGGAATGGTTTTTCAAGCAGTGCTACTCGGGTTTTTATATTGGAGTATGTTGAATTATTTGAATGCATAGTAAGTTATATTTATTTTCGCGAGGACTAATCGATTTTCGCACGAGGACTGTTTGAGCGAAGCGCAAGCGAGCGAGTTCCGCAGAAGAAAATCGTATTAGCTCGAGCAGAAAATAAATTTGATGTTTAATTTGCGTATGAATTTAAAATCCCAAATTGAAAGTTTGCTTTTCCTTTCTCCAAAGCCTGTGGCGGTAAAGAAATTGGCCGAGGTGACGGGCGGGAAAAAAGAGGAAATAAAAACTATCTTAGAGGACATTAAAAAAGAATATGACGAGCGTGGCGGAGGAGTGTCAGTAATTGACCACCAAGGATCTTATCAAATGTCCACATCGGCGGAAAATTCGGAAATGGTCAGGAATTTTTTAAAGGATGAACAGCTCGGCGAATTGACCAAACCGGGATTGGAAACTTTGACAATTATCGCGTACCGCGGACCATTGACCAAAGCCGAATTGGAGCAGATCAGGGGAGTGAACTGCGGGCTTATTTTGCGCAATTTGATAATCCGCGGATTGGTGGAAAGACGGGAAGAAAAAAATAAATTGCGCACCGTGTACGAAGTGACGCACGAATTTTTGCGGTATTTAGGATTGACTTCAATCAAAGAATTGCCGGATTATGAAAAACTCTCCACGCATGAGAGTATAGAGAGAGTATTGGAAGAAGCGGGTAAACGAGTATGAAATACCTCATCGCCAATTGGAAAATGAATCTTGGAATAAAAGAGAGTGTTGAGTTGTCTAAAAAAATATCGGATGAAATGAAATCCTCCTTCGCCAAGGCTTCGGATGACAAGGAAAATATTTCCATTGTTCTTTGTCCGTCGTTTACCGCGTTAGCCGAAGTTTCCAATACTATTAAAAAAAGTTCATTAAAATTGGGAGCGCAGGATATTTTTTGGGTAAATAAGGGCGCTTTTACCGGTGAAGTTTCCGCGCAAGAATTGAAAGAAGCGGGAGCGGAGTTTGTGATTATCGGACATTCGGAAAGGCGGCATATTGTTGGCGAGACAGATGAAGTGATTGCCAAAAAAATGAAATTGGCCGCGGATTTCGGATTGCGGCCGATTTTGTGTGTAGGCGAGACAGGGGACGAGCGGGAAAATGAGCAAGCTGAAAAAAGAGTGGCCGAACAGCTGGATCTAGGGCTTCAGCTTTTGGATAGCGCGCAGATCTCAAAGATTCTGATAGCTTACGAACCGGTTTGGGCTATTGGTACCGGCAAAGCTTGTTCGTCCGATGATGCGCTTTCTATGCTCGTGCTGATTAAAAAATCTTTGCAGGAAAAATTTAGTGAAAATAATATTCCTATTTTATACGGCGGCTCAACTGATGATAAAAATATCGCTTCATACATTGAGGTCGGATATTCCGGGGCGCTAGTAGGCGGTTCAAGCTTAAAGCCTATGACTTTTTTGAAAATGAGAGAAGCTATTTGACATGATTGTCGGTAATTCACGCGAAAACACGCGTTAAATTCCCCTGCGAGGAATTTACGCTCACGCTCGGCTTTGCTCGGTCCGATCTTCATCGGACCGCCATGCCCGCAAAGCCTGCGCGATGGTTTTCTTTGTGAATATCCCGCCAATCATATGGGTTTTGAGTTGAATATTTTTATGGTATAATATTTATATGTTAATAACCAAAGAAAAAGTTCTCAAAAAACTGAAAGAAGTGATTGACCCGGAATTGCATTTGAATATTGTGGATTTAGGCTTTATTTACGGGATTGAATTTCCCAAAAAAGACAGCGTAAGGGTGAAAATGACAATGACTTCGCCTGCCTGCCCTCTGGCGCCGTATTTTGAAGAAGAAGTTCCGGCCGTTATTAAAAAAATAAAAGGAGTAAAAAGCGCTAAGGTGGAATTTGTTTTCAAGCCGCTCTGGACGAGGGATAAAATTTCAGAATCAGCCAAAGAAGAATTGCGGATGAGGGGAGTGCCTGTTTGAAATTTCTAATTTCCAATTTTTAATTTTCAAACAAATATCAAAAAAATTAGAAGGGCAAAGGTCGGAAAGCGAAATATAAATTATTATAATTAAGATCAAATGAAATATATGAATAAAATTATTAAAAAAGCCGTTTTGTCAGCGATGGTGAGTTCCGGACTTTTTATCTGTATGACCGCCTTAGTACATGGAGCGGGAGCCGGAACAGCCGCGCCATCATCGTTTTATGGTCATGAAATTTTTGCCGTACTTCACGGATTTCTCGGGCTTTTGCTTATTATGGGTCTGATGCTCGTTTTAGGAGGATTGATTCAAATGAAAATAAACGGCAATGGATTCCGGATGATTAAAGTCGGCACGGCTATGCTTTTGGTTTCATCGGTAATCCTCGCTTTGTCCGGTATTTATCTGTACAGCTTGTATCGCGGAGGATCAGAAGGCACGCCCGGCTCAAGCGCTCGATCTATCATTAAAGCCAGCAGCCGCCCTTGGGTGCACGGCATTATGATGGAAATGAAAGAGTTTATCGGCGTGTATGTGCCTATTATCATTGCCATGATGTATGTTGTGGTAAAAACTTACGGCGCCGGATTTGTAGAGAATAAAAAAGCCAGAACGATGTTTACGATCTTATTGGCGCTCGCCGTTGTATGGACCGTCGTGACATTCGGATTCGGAGCGTTCATTACTAAAACCGTGCCATTATAAACTAACCCATTGAATCTATATGACTGAAGATATAATAAACGAAGGAAAACTTTTGGCGGCTTATATTGGCGGCGGAGTGATGCTCTTGGCGATCGGCATTTTGAATGTCGCGAGCGAATTGTCCGAAAGTGCTGGCAAAGCGCTGGAGCTTTATAAGCCTTTAGGCGCTTATTCCGGAAAAATCACCTTTGGGCTGATTTGCGGAGCGGTTGTCTGGGGAATTCTGCATTTTGTCTTGAAAGACAAAAAAGCGGATGCCAAGTCAGGGCTTTATTTTTTTATAGCCGCTCTCTTACTCGCCACCCTGTTTGTGTTTACGCCGTTTATCAAGTTGTTTGAAACAGATTAACGCTCATCTTTAAGTTTAAATTAAGATGGGAATTTGTCTTGGCGCCAAATTGGCGCCAAATTGGCGCCGGGAGAGATTATTGTGATTTTTATATGGGAGACATCGCGGGGGATTCTGATAATAACAAAAAGAAGGGTGATCAGCTCAATGTCTTTTACGCTCTGTCTTTGGCTTGGCAAATGGGTTTTTTAATTATCGCGCCGATTTTATTGTTTTTATTCGGCGGATATATGATTGACAAATGGCTAAAGACCGCTCCGCTTTTTACGCTCTGTCTTTGGCTTGGCAAATGGGTTTTTTAATTATCGCGCCGATTTTATTGTTTTTATTCGGCGGATATATGATTGACAAATGGCTAAAGACCGCTCCGCTTTTTATAATCATCAGCATTTTCGCGGCATTAGCCGTTTCAGTTTACGAAATACACCACTTGATCAAGCCGATGTTGGAAAGCAGCCGAAAAGAACTGGAAGAATTTACGGGCGAAAAGAAAAATAACCAAAATTAAAAGTCAAACGCTATGTCTTCTCCTCATATTTCTCTAATACCGGAACACATCGGAAGTATTTTGGGAATTTCTTTTACCAATTCGGTTTTGACCGCGTGGTTGGTGACTGTTGTTTTGACAATTTTAGCCGTTGCCGCCACCAGAGAGATGCGCTTTGTGCCCAGGGGAATTCAGAATTTTTTTGAAACGATTATTGAGTATGTGCTTGGATTGGTGGAGCAGGTGATGGAAAATCGCGATCAGGCGCGCCGGATATTCCCGCTGGTGGCGACAATTTTTTTATTCGTGCTTTTTGCCAATTTGCTGGGAATTTTTCCCGGAATCGGATCTGTCGGCATAATCGCGAAGCACGGAGAAGAATTTATTCCACTTTTGCGTCCCACCAATGCCGATCTGAATATGACCGTAGCGCTCGCCATGATCTCAATCGTGGCCATTCAAATTTTAGGCGCAGTAGCGCTCGGATTCCTCAAATACTCCAAAAGATTTTTTAATTTCTCAAGCCCCCTAAAATTGATCATCGGCTTATTTGAATTGCTCGGGGAATTTACCAAAATCATTTCTTTTTCTTTCCGTCTTTTCGGCAATATTTTCGCGGGCGAAGTGCTTTTGATCGTTATCGGATTTTTGGCGCCGTATGTGATCCCTGTGCCATTTTTGTTTTTGGAAATTTTCACCGGATTTATCCAAGCCTTCATTTTCGCGATCCTAACGCTCGTATTTTACAAGGTGGCGATTACGCAGGAAGTTGAGGAAGAGGCGGTCGAAAAAGATTCTTTAGAAAATAAAACCGCTTAAAAAGCGAAACGAGAGTATTGTTAATTAATTTTGTGTTTTTATGAATTATCAAGCAAAAAACTACGATCATCTTTTGGGTCTTAGCGGTCTTAGCGATCAATTATTGAAAAATCATTTTACTCTTTATCAGGGGTATGTGACTAATTTTAATAAAGTAAATGACATATTAGTGGTATTGGAAAGGGAGGGAAAATTTAGTACGCCGGAATACGCAGAGCTGAATCGCCGGCTGGGTTGGGAATTCAATGGTATGCGGCTTCACGAATATTATTTTGAAAATTTGTCAAAAGAATCGCGCGGTATTGATCAAAATTCCGAATTGCATAAAAAAATTGTTGCCGAGTTCGGCTCTTATGAAGCGTGGGAAAAAGATTTCAGAGCCATGCTAGCGATGCGCGGTATCGGTTGGGTGGTTTTATATCACGATGCGCAAGCCGACAGATTATTCAATGTTTGGATCAACGAACACGACGCGGGCCACTTTGCCGGCTCCAAGCCGATTTTGGTAATGGATGTCTTTGAGCACGCCTATATGATAGACTACGGCATCAAACGAGCGGATTATATTGAAGTGATTATGAAGGCGATTGACTGGGAAATTTGTAATGGAAGATTTGTTGCGGTTGCGCAATAAAAGTATTTATGCTATAGTGTTATTGTTATGAAATTGAAACATAGAAACACTATTCAACGCGGATTTGTGCGATTTATTATTTTCCGCGAAAAGGACGCTTGGTATGGAGCGTGTCTTGAATTTAACATTGTGGAATCAGGTGATACTCCCCAAGAGGCGATGCTTTTATTGAATGAAGCGGTGGAAGGTTATCTTGAATCGGCGAGAAAAATTAAAGCGCGGCCGCATATCCTAAATCAGCAACCGGATCCAGAATACACTACCATGTGGAATAAACTGCAAGAACATAAAAAAATACCATCACGAGAGATTTATGCGTTTGGAAATTTAAATCTGCCGATCTATACTCTCACGCCAAGGTAATAAATATGCCAAGGGGATTATTTAATTGGACAGCTGAAGATGTCGTGCGCTTTTTAAAGGCGCACGATTTTGCGTTAAATCATGTTAGAGGCAGTCACTATTTTTATACTGGCCATTACGGCGGCGCCCTTCGTCAAGTTTGCGTCCCTTTTCATGGATCACGATCTATTAAGCCCAAAACGCTTAAAGGTATCATACTTCAATCCGGAATCCCCAAAGATCAATGGTTAAGCGGCGGATAGAGGAGAAAAACTTGATTATTTAATAGCAATCTATGAACTATATTTTCATTGTACTATTTATAATTGTTTTCTATTGGATTTTTAAACAGAAGAAGCGCGCCGATCGCGAACTTTTTAAGAAGCAAATAACGGACAGTTTATTTCTTGGCGTAATAGAATACTGTAAATTTCAACTCAGCGATCTTGGTTTTTGGGTTGATAATAAAGACAATCCAAACAATAAAGACCAAATAAATGAAATTAAACAGAGATTTTTTGATCTAACTTTAGGTGAAATTTATTTTTATAAGCGCATCATTGATAGTTTTGAATCTCATTTGTCGGAGGAAGAATGAAATAAATTTGACAGGATGCCTTGCGGCATCCTGTTTTCTAAAAAATATTTATACAAACAGTTGAAAGAAGTGGAAAAATGTGCTATACTGTAAACAATATATTATTTATTATTAAAATTACATAATTATTTATGAAGAGACTTTCAATTGTCGGAATATTTTTCGCCTTAGCGGGAATAGCGTTTCTTTTGGCGGGCGGAGCGGCCTTAGGCATGGCAAAGGCCGGGAAAACATCGCTTCAGGCCGTATACAAAGCCCAGAATCTTATGATGACTTATGATGCGAACGGTAATTTTACGGACCGGGAGAAAGTTGAAGGAGGAAACGCCATTCTTTCGCTTTTGACCAATGATTGGAAATATCCATTGAGAAAAGGCTCGCTTGATCCTAAAAATCCTTTGGTAAATACGCCCGACGAGGTGATGGTGCAGTATGCCCGCATCAGCTATCATACGCTGCACAGCACGCAGACCATCACGCTGGATAAAGATGCAGAGTATAAGGGACAAACATATAATGCGGGCAAGCATGATTTTGCCGTTGACGGACGTTATTGGCAGGATTTTGATCGAGCGCACCCGATTGAAGGAGTGGCGCGCAGTCAGGCCTGGAGTTCTACCGTACTCGGATTATTGGCAAGCTTGCAGGCCGGATTCGCTTCGCATACTCTGGTGGAACTGGCGTTTTATTTCAGCCTGTTGGTTATGGGCCTCGGCATGATTTTTCTTATTGGCGGCATAGGGATTGCGTATGCCGGCCTGAAAGAGCGTAAAAAATAAAAGATTATTTTCAGCAAAGTTCATAAAGCGGCCCGATTGAATATTGGGTCGTTTTTTGGTATAGTTTAAAATATCGGCAAGAGATAAGCGCGGCATTTTTTGAATATGAATTTCAGCGTAAACAGTAAAAAGTTTTTAAAACACCTCCCTAAGATCGTGTTTATTTTGTTTATTGCTATTTACTCTTTGTTTCTTTTATATTCCTCTCCGGAAAAACTGATAAATTTTATTGGCATTGAAAACGCCTATTTTTTAATATTTGTTTTGGCTTTTATCGGCGGATTAAGCACTTTTAGCGGCGTCCCGTATCATTGGGCGCTGATCGCGCTGGCGACCGGCGGACTTAATCCGCTATTCCTTGGATTGTCCGCTTCATTTGGAGTAATGTTAGGCGATTCCACTTCTTATTTCATCGGTTATCACGGCAGCGCCATTGTTCCCGCCGGTATACAAAAATTTTTGCACAAAATCCAATCATTTTTTATGAGGTTTCCAAAACTCTTGCCTTTGTTTATTTTCCTTTATGGTTCTTTTGTGCCATTTTCCAATGATTTTATCGCTATTTCTATGGGTTTGGCCAGATATCCATTTTGGCGGGTGATGATTCCCTTGGGATTAGGCAATGTGGTTTTTAATGTCTCGCTGTCTTTTTTGGCCATTTACGCTTACGATTTTTTGCAAAAATTTTTATAAATTATGATTATGCCCCGCAGTGAAACTTTGACTTCACCGCACGGGCAAAAAAAGACGAATAACGAAATAAAATTATCAAGAGAAAGGTTTGCTTATTAAGATTTAAAAGATATTAGAAAATAATTGTCAAAGTTCTACTGCGGGGTATGTGCGGAATTATCGGATACATCGGAAATAAAAATGCTCTCCCTATTTTATTAGAAGGATTGAGGCGTCTGGAATATCGCGGCTATGATTCGGCAGGCGTGGCTCTCGTGGCGCCGGACGGCAGCCGACTGACCGTTGAGCGGGCCGCCGGGAAAGTGGCGGAACTTGAGAAAAAATTTATTGATAATAATCTTCCTGGAATATTCGGTATCGGCCATACGCGTTGGGCCACGCACGGAGCGCCCAAAGAAGAAAACGCGCATCCGCACCGAGATTGCCAAGATAATATCGCGGTCGTGCATAACGGCATTATTGAAAATTATCAGGAATTGAAAAATGAATTAACAGGCAAGGGGCATAAATTTTTGTCGCAAACCGATACGGAAGTGATCGCCCATCTTCTTGAGGATCAGTCGATTGATTTACCGCTTGAGAAAAAACTGCAAAATATTTTACCGCGATTGATTGGAGCGTACGGATTGGCGATTATTGATAAACGCGATCCGCAAAAAATCGTGGTGACGCGATTGGGCAGCCCATTGGTAGTTGGGGTAAGAGGAAAAGAATTTTTTATCGCTTCTGATCCGTCCGCGTTTATAGCGCATACCAGGGAAGTTTTGTATTTGGACGACAATGAAGTGGCGGTATTGACTCCCAAAGGAATAAATATTTTTGAAAACGGACGGGAAAAAAGCAAAGAATCTCAAACGCTGGATTGGGACAATACGACGGTTGAAAAACAGGGATATCCGCATTTTATGCTGAAAGAGATTAATGAACAGCCAAAAGTCATTTTGGACACAATTCGCGGGCGACTGGAATATAGCGAAGGATTAGCGCATTTGGGCGGACTGAAGGAGGTTGAAGAAAGATTGCGGAAAATTGAAAAATTGATTATTGTCGGTTGCGGCTCGGCTTTGTATTCGGGCAAAGTGGGGGAGTATATGATTGAAGAATATGCCGGCATCCCTGTAGAGTGCGAATACGCTTCCGAATTCCGGTATCGCCAGCCGGTTTTGGATAATGCCACGGCGGTCTTGGCTGTAAGCCAATCGGGCGAAACCGCGGATACTTTGGCCGCGATTCGCGAAGCGAAAAGGAAAGGAATTTTGATGCTGGGCTTAGTGAATGCGGTCGGTTCAACAATCGCGCGCGAGACTGATGCGGGAATCTACAATCACGCCGGATCGGAAATCGGAGTAGCATCCACCAAGGCCTTTATTTCTCAAGTGGCGGCTTTCGCCTTAATTACCTTGTTTTTAGGAAGACAAAGACAAATGTCGCAAGTGACGGGCGTTCGGATTGCGGAAGAATTAAAAGCATTGCCGGAAAAAATTTCTCAAATTTTCAGCCAAAAAGAACGAATTGAAAAGATCGCGAAAAAATATGCCGGTTATTCAAGTTTTCTGTATTTGGGAAGAAAATACAACGCGCCGATCGCTTTGGAAGGCGCTTTGAAGCTCAAAGAAATTTCATATATTCACGCCGAGGGATATCCGGCCGGTGAAATGAAGCACGGACCGATCGCGCTTTTGGATAAAAACTTTCCAATCGTGGCAATCGCGCCCAAAGACAGCGTTTATGAAAAAATGAAATCAGCCATTGAAGAAGTCAAAGCCAGGCTGTCGCCGGTTTTGGCAATCACCACGGAGGGAAATACCGATTTGGAAAATTTGGCTGACGACATAATTTATATTCCGAAAACATTGGAAATGCTGACGCCGATTTTGAGCATTATCCCTCTTCAGCTTTTTGCCTATTATATCGCCGTGTCAAAAGGTTTTGACCCGGACAAGCCGCGCAATCTCGCCAAATCGGTGACGGTGGAGTAGGATTTTATTTAATACCGTTGTCGTAAGATTTAAGCCATGGCATAAATACGACGACAAGAATTGACAACATCTAGACTTGGGCTTGACAATTTGATTTATTCTTGCTACACTGGGGGCGTAATTCGTTCTTAAAATAAATTCTAATCTAAAAAAGGAGGGGAAAAATGGAAAACAGAAATCGTGTTTTGATAATTGCGGCTATTCTCTCGGTTGTCGCGGCAGATGGTTTGTTTTGGGCCGCGATCAGTTATTTATTGGGCGCAAGTTTTGCGTGGCAGGTTGTTATTTTTATTGCCGTTATATTTTTTGTCGGCAATATACTTTTTACATTTGAGTGCGATTGCCATAAAGATCAGACTATTCCGCGCCCAATCAATAATACGCATGCCTCATTAAAATGAGGATTGCTTTTTTTCCTGACCGCTTCAGTTTTGGCGGTCTTTTTTTTGCTAAAATTAGCCAAAATCATATTATACGCTTGCCAAAAATTAAAATTTAGTATATAATTGTTTGGTTTTGTTAATAATGAAGTTATAATTGAAAAAAATATGCAACAAAATATTATTCATGAAATAAATAAAATTGAAACAGATGCGGAAAAATTCGTTCAAGATGCCAGAATAAAAGAAGAGCAGACAACCAAGGATTTAGAAGCAAAACTTCGAGAATCAACAGCGCTAAGAATATCTCAAGCGCAGGAAGAGGCGCGAAAAGTCATAGAAAGCGAAGAAGAGAGAATGGATAAAGAAATGACGCAATTTGAACAGTCCAGCAAAAAAGAAGCGGAGTTGGAAAAAAATAAGCTGCTTTCAAGAAAAGATGATATAAAAAAGTATTTGATTTCCAGGTTTATGGAATTTATCAAGTCTTATTGATCAAATGAAGATATGGCAATTGTTAAAATGTCAAAGATAAACATTATCGGGCACGCGGAAAGCAGGGATAAAGTTTTAGCGCGGCTTCATCAGGAGGGTACGGTTGAAATATGTGATATCGGTCTTTCTGGTTTACAGCAAAATCATCTTATTGATTTAAGATTAGCCGAAATAGATTTTGCCATAAGGTTTTTAAGAAAATATGACCATCGAAAAAAAGAGATTGATTTAAAAAATATCTTGTTAGGGAAAAAGGAAGTTTCACATAAAGAAATGAAGTTAATCGCAGAAAAATTCGAATATCAAAATGTCATTGAGCGCTGTAAAGAATGCGAAGAACGGCAAAATCACTTGAGAAATAAAATGCACGATTTAGAAAACAAAAACAATGCTATCGCCCCTTTTCAGTCAGTGGATTTTTATCCAGCCGAATTAAAATCCAGAAAATTTGCGGTTATTTTTTTGAAATTAAAAAAAACGGATTTGGAAAAATTTGAAAATAATGTTTTTAGAAAAACAATCAGCCGTCATAAAACAAGCGAAGCTAACCAGTTTTTCTATTATTGGTTGATGATTGAGACGCATAAAGAAACAGAGATTAAAAAAAATATTTTTGACGGTGGCGCTGAAATCTTGACTTTTGATTATTTGGAAAACTCTTTTTTAAAACAGTATAAAATAAATATTGAAGAAATAAAAAGACTTATTAATGAGATTGAGAAAAACGATGAAACCATTAATAAAGAGGTTTTTAATATTGATAAATTAGAGGTGACTTACGATTATTATTTGATGGAAAAGCAAAAAAATGAAAACGCTGGAAAATTGTACGCATCTCAAAAGACATTCGTTTTGTCAGGCTGGATTCCGGAAAAAGAAATTAAGGCATTGTCTTCAAAATTGGCGAATATTTCACTAGAAATATCTATAATTAAAGTTGACCCGGAGGAAGGCGAGGAGCCGCCGGTTTGTTTGGAAAATAGAAAAGCAATTGGCGTTTTTGAAGTAGTCACCAATGTTTACGGGATGCCCCGATACGGCGAGCTCGATCCGACCCCATATTTGGCCGGTTTTTTTATCGTCTTTTTCTCAATTTGTTTAACCGACGCAGGATACGGAATAATCCTTACAATTATGACTTTTCTTGCTTTAAAATTTTTAAATTTAAGCTCGGACACAAAAAAACTCCTAAATCTTATTTTTTTTGGTGGGATATTAACAATTATCGCCGGAGCGTTAACCGGCGGTTGGTTTGGCATTGATCCAGGAAAACTCCCAGATTTTTTAAGCAAACCGCTAAATGCTATTACGATTTTTAATCCGGTAAAAAATCCAATGTTATTTATGATAATCGCTTTTAGCCTGGGAATTATTCAGATTTTATTCGGAATCGGAGTCGGGATGTACTACAAAATTAAGCAAAAACAAGTAATGAGCGCATTCTTGGACAATGGCCTGTGGATTTCGTTTATTTTATTTATAATATTTTATGTTTTTGGATTAATAGCCGATATTTTGATAATCAAAAGTATTTCATTATATTTAATCGCGATCAATATTGTTTTATTGGTTTTTACGCAGGCCAGATCGGAAAAAAACATAATTATTCGTTTTTTAAAAGGAGTATTGAGTTTGTACGGCTTGGTCGGATATTTTTCTGAAATGCTTTCATATTCGCGATTAGTCGCGTTAGGTATGGCTACCGGAATCATTGCGACAGTGATCAATTTAATTGCTAATATTTTTAGAGAAATGGTGCCGATCCCCGTAGTTGACATAATATTAATGATTTTGATTTTGGTGGGCGGGCATTTATTTAATATCGGGATTAATGTGTTGGGCGCTTTTATTCATTCGGCTCGTTTGCAGTTTGTTGAGTTTTTTCCGAAATTTATGGAAGGCGGCGGAAGCAAATTTAATCCTTTTTCCGAGCAAGGAAAATATACTATCATAAGGTCAAATTAAAAAAATAATTATTAATTAATATTAATAAGCGATTTGAGGCAAGATGTCCAAATCAGCTTAAGAAAAAAATATATGGATTTAGGATTAGCATTAACAATCGTCGGCGTAGCAATAGCCGCGGGATTGGCGGGAATTGGCTCCGTCTTAGGAGTGGCTATCGCCGGGCAAAAAGGGGCCGGGGTAATGACTGAAAAGCCCGAGCTTTTCGGAAAAATTTTACTTTTGCAAGCTTTACCGGGAAGTCAGGGTATTTATGGTTTCTTGGGCGCGGTTCTTATTATGTCCGCGGTAGGAATTTTGGGAGGAGAAATAAAAAATATCACCAATGAAATTGGTTGGCAGTTTTTATTTGCCAGTTTGCCGGTCGGTATAACCGGACTTTTTTCCGCAATATATCAGGGCAAAGTGGCGGCGGCCGGTTTAAATGCGATTGCTCGAGACGGATCATTGGCCGGAAAAGCCGTTATTATGGCCGCTTTAGTGGAAACATACGCGATTTTAGGATTACTCGTTTCCATTCTTTTGATTTCAGGGATAAAGACTGGATAAAAAATTTAAAAGATATCAGTATGCCTCTTGCTAAAATTCAAAAAAAAATCAAAGAAGAAAGCGATGTCAGGATAAGTGAAATAAAAAAGATGGAAGAAGAAAAAAGAAAAGAAATGGAAGAAGCTAATTTGAAAAAATTAAAAACAGAAATTGAAAAAATAAAGGAATCAACTATTGATTCGATCAATAAGAAAAAAAACAGTTTTCATCTTCAATGCGGCATAAAAAAAAGGCTTTATTTCCAGCAAGCGAAAAAGGAAGCCTTGCAATTAATTTTTAAAGAATCTGAATATGAATTGGTAAAAAACCATTTACGCGATATTTATTCAATTTGTCTTGAAAAAACGGCTGATTTCGCTAAAATAATGAATTTTCAAAACATTAAATTAAGAGTAAAAAAAGGCGATGGCGAGCTGATCAAAAAACTGGCTGATCAAAAGAGATTTATTTTTGCGGTGGAGGAATCGCTTGAAAAAAATGGCTTTATCGCTGAAGCGGATAAATTGTCATTTGATTATTCCATTGAGAGTTTATTTAATGATTTTAAAGAAAAAAATTCGGTCGAAATTGGTAAATTAATTAAATGATATGATAGAAAATAAAGATAAATACGCTTATTCTTCAGGCAGACTGGCTTGTCTTTGGGGAAATTTACTTGACGAATCCAATACCGAGAGAATGATTGATTCAAAAAACGCGGATGAAGCGATAAAGATATTAAATGACCTTGATTTCTCCGATAATTTAAAAGAGCTTGAGGATAGAAAAATTGAAGATTTCCAATATATTTTAGACGCGGAACTGCTTGATGTAAAAAAACTTTTTATGGCGATACTGCCTGATTATGAAGATTTTTCATTTTTGTGGTATGAGTATGATTTTGACAATATGAGATTGTGTTTGAAAGAAAAAGAAGGGAAAATCGTTTCAGAAAAAGATTACTCGCCTCTGGGCAATTACAGCATTGGGGAAATTAAGAATTTTATTTTGTTGAATAAACAGGAAAAAATTTTTGAAGAAGAAATAATTAATGCCATTATAACGGCGAATGAATCTTATAAAGCTCAAAAAAGCGATGAAGCGATAAATATAATTCTCGACAAAGCGTATTTTGAACTTTTTAAAAAAACTAAAAAAACAAAATCAGAATATATAAAAAAATTCATTTTATCCAGAATTGATTTTTACAATATAAAAAATTTATTAAGAATCCCTCGGTTAAAAAAAGAACTTTTGACTAAAAGCTACCTAGCGGTTTCCGGAAATATTGACATTGAAGAATTGAATAAGGTTCAGACCAAAGACGACTTAATAAAAGTGATTAAAAATCAAGATTATGGGCAAGCCATTGAACCGGGCATTGTCGAATTTTACCGCAGCGGTTTTTTTTCATTATTTGAAAAAAATACCGGCGATTGGTCAAGTGATTATTTAAAATTGGCTAAACACATAAATTACGGTCCCGAAGCGGTTGTCGCATATTGGTACGCCAAAAGGAATGACATTCAAAATATTAGAAAAATTTTATTGGACAAAATTTACGGATTTGATTCCAATAAAACAAGAAAATATTTAAGAAAAAATTTTTAACTTTATGGATGAATCGTATAAAGTAGCGGTTTTGGGGCCAAAAAATCTAATTCTGGGATTTCAAGCTATGGGGCTTGCGGCTTATTCGGCGGCTGACGAAAATGAAGCTAAAGATAAACTTAGAGAAATTTTAAAAGATCAAAAATATGCAATAATTTTTATAACGGATAATTTAGTCAAAGGTCTTGATTGGGAAATAGAAATGGTTGCCAAAAGGAGTCTTCCGGCAATTATGATTTTGCCAAGTTTTACGGGAAAAAGCGCTTTGAGTCTTTTGAAAATTAAAAAAGCCATTGAAAGAGCGACCGGTTCATCTCAAATGTTTATTAAAATTTGATAAAATTGATTATTTATGGAAAACAAAGGAAAAATCATAAAAGTCGCTGGCCCGCTAGTGGTAGCTGAAGGATTGCGCGGCATTAAGATGTTTGATGTCGTGAAAGTGGGACTGAAAAGATTGATCGGCGAGGTTATTCGAATAGAAAGGGACCAGTCATATATCCAAGTGTACGAGGAAACGGGGGGACTAGGTCCGGACGATGAAGTTGTTTCAACTGGAGAACCTCTTTCAGTTGAACTTGGACCGGGTCTTTTAACTTCTATTTATGACGGGATACAGCGGCCTTTGGAAAAAATAAAATCAATCGCCAATTCTCCTTATATTCCGCGCGGCATTAATGTACCGTCTTTAGATCGCTCTAAGCGCTGGGATTTTTCTCCGATTGCCAAAAGGGGCGATCAAGTAAGCGGCGGCGATGTAATTGGGGAAGTAAATGAAACAAGAAGCGCCATTCATCGAATTATGGTTCCGCATAATTTGCGGGGCAAGATTAAATATATAAAAACCGGCAGTTTTACCGTGGAAGAATCGGTTGCAATAATTGAAACAAACAGCGGCGATAAGGATATCTTTATGATGCAGCGCTGGCCTATCAGAATCCCAAGACCGATAAAAGAAAAAATTCCTCCCACCAGTCCCTTTTTCACCGGTACCAGGATTATAGATTCGTTTTTTCCAATGGCCAAAGGCGGGGTCGGCTGCACCCCCGGTCCATTTGGAGCCGGAAAAACCGTTATCCAACAAAGCATTGCCAAATGGTGCAATGCTGAAATAATTATTTACATTGGTTGTGGAGAAAGAGGTAATGAAATGACTGATATTTTAGTTGAGTTTCCTCGCTTGGAAGATCCAAAAACCGGTCATTCGCTTCTTGAAAGGACCGTTATTGTGGCAAATACTTCCAATATGCCGGTTGCGGCGAGAGAAGCTTCAATTTATACTGGCATTACTTTAGGAGAATATTATCGAGATATGGGATGTAATGTAGCGGTAATGGCTGACTCCACTTCCCGTTGGGCAGAAGCTTTAAGAGAAATGTCCGGACGATTGGAAGAAATGCCGGGTGAAGAGGGGTATCCCGCGTATTTGGGTTCAAGAACTGCGCATTTTTACGAAAGAGCGGGAGCCGTCGAATCTCAAGGCTCGCCGAAACGATCAGGTTCTTTGACGGTTATAGGAGCGGTCAGCCCTCCCGGGGGAGATTTATCAGAACCGGTAACCCAAAATACGCTTCGTGTTACGAAAGTTTTTTGGAATTTGGACGGCAGTCTAGCCGCTAGGAGGCATTTTCCGTCAATTAATTGGCTGTCCAGCTATTCTCTTTATTCTGAGGATTTAAAAGATTATTATGAAAAAGAAGTGAATGAAAGTTTTGTGCGTTTGAGAGACGAGGCTTTGAAAATACTTCAAATCGAGGCGGAGCTTGAAGAAATAGTGAAATTGGTCGGATTGGAATCACTTTCCGCGAAAGAACAATTGATTATGGAAATAGCCAAAATATTGCGCGAAGATTTTTTACTTCAAGACGCTTTTGATAAAGTTGACGCGTCAAGCAGTATGAAAAAGCAGTACTTGATGATTGATTTAATAATGACTTATTATCACGAAGCTATAAAAGCCGCGGATCGGAAAGTGACTCTTGAGGATATTAAGAAAATCGGCTCTAAGAAGCAAATGACTTACGCTAAATTTATTGAAGAAGAAAAAATAGATCAAATAAAGGTTATAAAAAAAGAAATGATTGATCAAATTTCAAATCTTAAAACAAAAGAAATTATATGAAAAATATACTATATAAAACGATAAAAAATATCAGCGGTCCTCTTTTGATAGTGGAGGGGGCGGAAGGAGTAAAATATGATGAATTGGTCAATATTGAGATGTCCGGAGGAGAGATGAGGACTGGAAAAGTTTTGGAAGTATCTACCGGGAAAGCCCTGATTCAAGTATTTGAGGGCACTCAAGGAATCGGTACGGAATCAGCCGCTGTCCGTTTTGTCGGCCGGGGATTGGAGATTCCCGTTTCTTTAGATATAATCGGTCGTATTTTTGATGGGGCGGGTAAGCCGATTGATAATGGACCGGAAATCATTCCGGAGGCTAAACTCGACATTAACGGCAATCCTTTAAATCCTTGCTCTCGCGATTTGCCCAATGATTTTGTTCAGACCGGTATTTCCACTGTAGACGGAATGAATACAATCGTTAGGGGTCAAAAAATCCCGATTTTTTCAGGCTCGGGCCTGCCGCATTCCAGATTAGCCGCGCAAATTGCCCGTCAAGTGAAAGTTCTCGGAAAAGACGAAAAATTTGCTGTTATTTTCGCGGCTATGGGAATTACATTTGAAGAATACTCTTTTTTTATTAATGAATTTAAAAATACCGGCGCATTGGAAAGAGCGGCCTTGTTTATTAACTTAGCTGACGATCCAGTCATAGAAAGAATTGCCACGCCAAGATTAGCTTTAACAGCCGCCGAATATTTAGCCTTTGAAAAAGATATGCATGTTTTGGTCGTTTTAACGGATATTACGAATTATTGCGAAGCGTTAAGAGAGGTGTCCGCCGCCAGAAAAGAAGTGCCTGGCCGGCGCGGTTATCCCGGGTATATGTATACTGATCTGGCCGCGCTATACGAAAGAGCCGGCAGAATCAAAGATAAAAAGGGGTCAATTACTCAAATCGCAATTCTGACAATGCCGGAAGACGACAAAACTCATCCAATTCCGGATCTTACCGGATATATCACTGAAGGCCAAATCGTGCTTTCAAGAGAGCTTTATAAAAAAGGTCTTTATCCGCCGGTTGATGTACTGGCTTCTTTATCGCGATTGAAAAATAACGGTATCGGATCCGGAAAAACAAGGGATGAACATAGCAACCTTTTGAATCAACTTTTTTCCTCTTACGCTAAAGGTAAAGATGTAAAGGAGTTGGCTATAATATTGGGCGAAGCAGCGCTATCCGATGTTGACAAGAAATATATAGAATTCGCGGAAAAATTTGAACAGGAATTTATAAAACAAAAAGAAGATGATGATCGCACGATTTTTGAAACATTAGATTTGGGTTGGAAGCTTTTGTCAATCCTACCGATAGAAGAACTGAAAAGAGTAAAACCAGATCAAATTGAAAAATATCTACCAAAAAAATATAGATAAAAACAGCGATAATAATAAAAAAATAACTAATACTATTTATGGCGATTTTGCGGGTTAATCCCACGCGAATGGAGCTTTTAAGGCTTAAAAAGAAGATAAAAGTCGCGCAAAGGGGACACAAACTCTTAAAAGAAAAACGCGATGGTCTAATGAAAGAGTTTTTAAGCGTGATTTCCAGAGCCAAGTCTTTAAGAGAAGAGATAGATGAAAAAATGAAAAAAGCGTTTAAATGCTTTATTTACGCATCCGCTTATCAGCATCCGATAGCCACCTATGAAGCGATATTAGCGTCCGACGCTAAAGTTGATTTGGAAGTTAAAATAAAAAATATAATGAGCGTTAAGATTCCTGAATTCAATATTAGCAGAAAAGGAGATATATTTAATTATAGCTTCATGAATACATCTGGAAATTTTGATTTGGCTTTGAAGTATTTTGATGAAATTTTACCATTTTTGGTAAAGTTGGTAGAAATTGAAAAAATAATAGATCTTATGGCCGAAGAAATAGAAAAAACGCGCCGCCGCGTAAATGCTTTAGAGCATATTTTAATTCCAAACCTTAAAGACACATCTAAATATATTTTACTGAAATTGGATGAACTCGAAAGAGGTTCTAAGCTTTCGTTGATGAGGTTAAAAGAAATAAGTTGAAGAAATAATTAAATCAGCTGATAGATTTATAAGTAAAAAATCCGGTTTTTAAAAAATATGCCAATCAGGCGATCGCTGATCATCCGTTTGATTTTGACGGCGCTTGTCTTAGGAATCGGCATAGGCGCGGTTTGGAAAAGTGATTTCGCGTATTGGCTGATCGGCGGATTCGGAGCGTTTGCATTAGTCCTATCGGCTGTCGCGCGAAGTAAGATTATTTATTTGGCGGGCGTTTTGACGCTCGTTTTTTGTTTTGGAGGAGTTTGGGCGCGCTTAAGTGAGCCGATTATTGACCAATCGCACATCGGATTTTATAATGGACAAAAAATTTCATTGCGGGGGATTATAGTTGAGGAGCCGGAAATGAAAGAGGCGAGCACGCGGTATGTTTTAGGAAAAATTAAAATGGGTGATAGCGGTTTGCGCGGACGAATGCTCGTTACCGCGCGATTTTACCCGGAATATCGTTACGGCGATTTATTGGAAATTGAGTGCAAATTAAAAAAACCAGAGCCGTTTAAAGGCTTTGAATATGATAAATATTTATCGCGGTATGGAATTTACTCAATTTGCTCTTTTCCCAAGATTGCTTTACTGGAACAAAGCAAGGGGAACGCCGTCCGCGCAATGCTTCTGGATTTTAAAAAATATTTCACAAGCCGACTGGAGAAAATTTTACCGGCCACGCCCGCCGCTTTGGCCGCCGGACTTTTGACCGGCGAAAGAAGCGGTATTCCGGAGGAATTGAAAGATAAATTTTCCATAACCGGCTTGTCGCACATTTTGGCAGTATCAGGTTTTAACATCACGATTATCGGTTGGGCGATTTATTGGGTTAGCGCCAGGGCGCCGTTTATGAATCGGAAGCGCGCTTTTTGGCTGTCGCTCGGAATTATTTTTTGTTTCGTGATGATTGCCGGCTTTGAAGCGTCAATCATCAGAGCGGCGATTATGGGATCATTGCTCTTGATTGCCGAGCAAGCCGGCCGCCGGCGTTCCGGTTTGAATTTGCTTTTGATCGCGGCCGCGTGCATGCTATTGTTTAATCCAAAACTTTTTTGGCTGGACATCGGCTTTCAGCTTTCCTTTTTGGCTACTTTCGGACTTTTGGTAGTGTCGCCGCGAATTGAAAAATATTTTTTATGGATGCCGAAAACTTTGGAATTGCGAAAAACTTTCGCGGCCACCCTTTCTGCGCAAATTATGACTCTGCCGATAATCGCTTCGTCATTCGGCATCGTGTCTTTGATTGCGCCCCTGACCAATATAATCGTTTTGCCGCTCATTCCTTATGTTATGCTTTTTATAATGATTGCCGGAATAGGAGCTGTGATTTTTATCAAACTTGGAGCAGTACTCGCGCTGGTTCCCTTGATTCTGATTTGGTATGTTATTTTCATAGCCCAAATTTTCTCCGATATTCCTTTTGCCGCTCTGGAAATTAAATCTTATTGGATTATCTGGATCGGATTCGCGATTATTTTAGGCAGTATTTTCCACGAAAGTATAATTATTTTCATTAGAGAGAATTTGATGTATTATTTCAAATATGGAAATTCTGAAAAATAAATTTTTAGTCTTTGGCGGAATTTTTGCCATTTTCGCGGTTATTTTATGGAGCTTAGTTTCTGCGGTTTCGCCTCAACCGTTTAAAATCGCATTTCTTGATGTCGGGCAAGGTGATTCCATTTTAATCAGAACCCGGGAAGGAAAAAATGTTTTGATTGACGGCGGGCCGGATAAAACCGTTCTTTATAAATTGGAAAAATATTTGCCCTGGTATGACAGGAATATTGACGCGATGATCCTTACTCATCCGCACGCGGATCATTTGATTGGATTGATTGAGACAATGAAACGATATAAAGTGGAAAGAATTATTTCAACCGGCGTTATCCATACTACGCCTGAATATCTTGAATGGCTGAACTTGATTAAGGAAAAGAAAATACCGGCTGAATCGTTTAAAAAGGGCGACCGGCTTTTACTCGATAATGGAATAAGCTTAACCGCTCTTTCGCCGGACAAAAATTTTATCGGCCAGCGGGTAGAGGATATTAACGCCACTTCTTTGGTTTTTTTGCTTCAAACGCCCAAATCTAAAGCTCTTTTAATGGGCGATGCCGAAGATCCGATTGAAAAAGAGCTTATTCAAAATTACTCTTCTGTTTTACGATCGTCGGATGAAAGAGTAAATAAAAATTTGTTAAATATAAATATCGAAGACATTAGTGTATTGAAAGTCGGTCATCAAGGCAGCCGCAATGGAACAAGTGAGGAATTTTTAAAAATCGCAAAACCCAAATACGCCGTGATTTTTGCCGGATTAAACAACCGCTTCGGCCATCCGCATTTGGATACGCTAAAACGGCTGCACGATTCCGGCGCTAAAATATTGCGTACGGACGAAAACGGCGATATTGTTTTCACGATAACCAAGGACGGATTATTATTGTGAAGATTCTTTGGAATCAAAAGGATTGCGGACGGATGCCGAATCAAGCGGGGTAAGCTTTCGCTCGTCCAGCTTTTTTGAAATTTTATCAAACAATGTTTTGTTGATTTTTTGGTAAATCGCGTCGTAGGTGAGAGTGACGGTGATGCGCGCTTCGGTCACGGGCTGGTAAAAATAAATGTAAAGAAAAACGAAAATCGCGATTACCGAAAAAACTCCGGCCAACAAAAAGATTTTGTATATAAAGCGGAGGATTTTCCACGGATTGATATTGGCCAATGAAATTTTTAAATTCAGTTTCATAAATTTTCTTCCGAACCGTCAATGATATTTTTGATTTTATCGGGATTAGTGCGGTAGACTCGCGCTTTTACATCCAATTGAATGGCATTGCCGCCCAGAGTTTTAAACGCGACCTGGTCTATATTGATATAGTGTTCGGTCTGGCGAAGGACCGCCAAAGCGTTCATCAGCGTCGGAAAGTCCCCCTGGATGGAAAAAGCGAGATTTAAAGTATCACTTGGAGTTTTTTTATTGGCGGCGGCCGTTTCCGAAAGATCGGCGCTGGAAACATCATATCCCAAATCAAGCATTTGTTTTTCAAATTCCGGCAAAAACATATACTCTTCTCCGGTAAAAATAAAAACATTGGATAATATTTCGGCTGATTTTTTGACTTTCTCAATGTCTTGGGTGGCGCGGCGCAAATATTGGCCGGATAAGTATTTTTTTTCAATTGTGAGCCGGGTTTCTTCCATTTTGGCCGCGGTTCCGATGATTTGAATAACTGCCGGATAAATAATAAAATATCCCAAAGCTCCGGAGGCTAAGAGAAGAGTCGCTAGGGAAAGGTAGATTCTGTTGCGGACTGATAAATTCATAAGATATGTGTTGAGTAGTATTCACGAATATACGAATTTCCTTAAATATACGAATACGATTGAGATTTGTGTATTTGTTTTTGATTTGTATATTAGCGATTACTCTTCAGTCATTGATTTTGGCGCTGAGTTTGTTTTCTTAGCTTTCGGGGTGAACCCTTCCACGATCAAACGGCCGGAAAGAGTGAAGGGGATGTCGGCGCGGGCGGTCAGGCTGATGTCCGGAGTGGAAATCTCTTTGAATGTTTTTTTGGCTTGTTCGAATTTATTTTTCAGTTCATTAAAATCAAGCCGAGCCGGAGCTGTTCCCGCAATGCTGAAGATTAATGTCTCTTTGTCTATATTGAGAGAACTTATGGAAATTTTTTCCGGTATGGTTTTGGCGATCAGAAGAATTTTTTCATCAAGCAGTATGTCTTCTTTTTGTATTTTTTCAATGTTAGCAAGCATTTGATTGAAAGCGCCCACTTTCTCGTTTATCTGCTTGCTCCGATCGTCAACGGCTTGGGATTGCTTGAACAAAAGATCCGATTCTTCAAGTATTATGGTTTTGGCGGCGTAGAGAGCGGCTGACGCGAAAATCAAGATGCCTATGAATATCGCCGCTATATTGCGGACGATCATAAACATCCGCTCTTGGCGCAGATCCTTTTGTTCGTCAATTGACAGCAGATTAAGAGATTTTAACATATTTATTAGTAGTATTCACGAATATACGAATCAGGCGCAAATATACGAATATTTGTATATTTGTTTTTGATTTGTATATTCGCGATTACTCCTCATGCACATCACTGGCCGCACCCCGCAAAGCCAAACCGATAGCTGTTGATAATCCCGGCAATATGTTTATAAATTTTTCATTTATCTGCCCGTTTCTTATCGGTTTTATCTTTGCGGACGGATTGACAATTTCGGACGGGATTTTTGTTTCATCGGTAATTATTGATTCTAAGCCGGCGATCATCGAGCTTGAGCCGGTTAAAAGAATTTTTTCCGGAAAGCTGGACGCGTTTATATGATCTTGATAAAATTGAAGAGTAATATTTGTGTGTTTAAAAAGATTATCAAAAGAATTAAATATTATTTTTCTCACCTCGCCTTTGCAGCGGCGCGGATCCACGCCGCAAAGATCGCGCAGACGCACCGCTTCTTCGCCTGTGACGGCCAATTCGTCCATAATGTTCTGCACGATATTTTCTCCGGAAAATTTTAGAGAAGTGGTGAATTGGACGCTGCCTTGAGCGGTGAGAATCAGATTGGTGCGCGAGCGGCCGATGTCTATAATCAGGCTCGGTTTTTCCAGATCAGTCTCCGTCAAAAGATCGCGGGCGATGGCGATCGCCTCCACTTCAATGGCGAGAGGGATTAAGCCGGCTAGCTTTAGCGTCCGGTGATAGCTTTGAATTATTTTTTGTTCGGCCGCGCCCACCAAAATCGTTATCTTGTTTTCTTTTTGATTTGACGCCAGGATTTTGTAATCAAGCGTCACTTCTTCAATGGAAAAGGGGAGATGTTTTTCAATCTCCCATTTTACGGCTTGCGGCACTTCCGTTTCTTCCATCCAAGGGATATTTATCACCTTGATGAAGGTTTTCGGTTCGGGCAAAGACGCTACCACGAATTTAGTGGCGGTTTTATGGGGAATGGCCGTGGCGAGCATTGATTTGATTAAATCGCTTAATTTTTTCTCATCTTTAATCTCTCCGTCGCGCACCAGTCCTTCGGGAATTTCAATTTGATTGAATGATTTTAGAGACGAATAAGACTTTCCGGAAAAATTCCGTTTCCGCTCAATATCAACAAACCTCATTCTGTAGTTGGTTATATCCAGCCCAAAGGCGTGGGGAAAGGGATTAAGCAGTGACATATCCGTCTTAAATTTCTAATGTCTAATTCCTAATTTCTAAAAAAATAAATGATTTAGTGTTTTACGGGATTTCGGACCAGCTTTCTTCCGCTACGGTCCAAGAAGCGCCCGGGCCGGTGGTAAAAGCGGAGCTGGCCAAGCCCACTTCATAAACAATATTTGAATTATTTTCCAATTCCACGCCCCAGCCGGTGATTTGTTTGGCGCTGGAATTGTTTTCCACCTCGATTTTTGACAGGGTGGTATAGAAAATCGCTCCATCGCTGTTGTTTTTTAATCTAATACCATTGGTGGTTGCATTGCGATGGGTTGATAAAAACATTATATAACTGCCGTTTGATGGATAGCATTCATTGGATCCGGTGTTGTAGCCGGCCGAACCGCAGATTTTTACTCCATTATTGACATCAATAATCCCCTTGGTCGTAAGATTGGCCGGATCGTCCGCGATTACTGTCGTACTCAAACTGCCGAAAGCCGGCGCCAATTTGATAATTGAGCTATTGCCAAGAGTGATATCGCCGGCCACCCAGACCGGACCATTGATAGTGACGGTTTCACCTCCATTTATAACCAGATTGCACGGAATTTTTACCGGCCCGAGAGTCTCCCCATTGGCCGGAATATAAGAGCCGCTCGCGCAGGTTTTAGTTCCGCCCGCGACAGCGCTGGTCTCCCAGTCCGTAATGTTCGCGTCGCTGATCATCATAGCTTGCGGGGTGGGATCGGCAGTCGGCTGATAACCGGTTCCGTTGGTGTAAGGAGTATCGCAAGGACTTCCCGGACTGTTTAAAAAATTAAGCGAGTTTGAATCAATGGACGAAGCGCCGTAATAATACGCGTTGCCGCACACATTGCTGTTGGTAATGGAATGAGCGTGCGCGTCGCCTTTGATAGTCGTATTATCAATACCGGTCGTGCCGCTGCCCAAAAATATTTTAAATTCCAGATCGCCGGTAGAATTACTGTTTACATTGTTCCATGGTTTATTGCTGTAATTTTCGCTGTACTTGCCATTGGCATTGGCCGCTAAATAAATCCCGCCGGTATTATTATCATAACTCCAAATATAATGATTGGCTGCGGTGTAAGATCCGCCGTCAAATACCAGCCAGTAATATTTGGAATCAACCAGCGAAGGATTGGTCGTAAAAGTAATATCAATCCAAGCGTATGAACTTCCGACTAAAGATCCTTGCAAAGTGCCGGTTGCGACAATGTCTCCGCCGCTATCCGAAGGAACCCCATTATCGTCTTCAATCACCATGATTGCCGCGTCGGACGGAGTTCCGGTTTTTTTAAGGCGCAAGCTGGCTTTGACTAAATTTTTGCTGGTATTTGGTTTGAACCTTTGGGCGACATCATCGCGTTTTTGAGAGCTCACCGTATAGCCGATATCATAATTCTGGCAAGTGGACGAAGTTCCTTCGGCGCATGCATCATGGATTTGATCCGGAGTCGCGTCTACTCCGGCTGCCACATAAGCGTCGCCCGTGATGTATGATCCGCTTTCACCGGAAATGCTGCCATTGGAATAAACGCTCCCGGTAATACTGCTGTTTTGCTTGAGTGTGAGCCCGCCTTCGCCGATCTGCACGCCGTAAGTAAATGAAACAAAAGTCGCGTCAATGGTCGCGTTGGCGCGCAAATGTTTTGTAATAATCGGATTAGCCGCATTGGGGATGTAAGCGGTCGCGTCAATTTGCTTAGTGGTTGAATTAATGGAAGTGACAGAAGCAGTGAATTGCCCGTCGCCAAAAACCGTATTGGTTTCGCCGGTGTAGCTTGAGCTGTCGTTTAGCGCGGCAATGGCTCTTTGAATCCCGGCTTCGGCCACATTTAGCGATTTTTTTTCGTAGTTTGTTTTTTTAATGGTTGTGCTGGAGCGGGTGACGGCAAAGCTCAAAGAAAAAGCGATAATAAAAAGCACGGCTAAAAAAATCGTGGCGATAATCAGAAGCTGGCCTCGTTGTGAATTTTTCATAAATTTCTTAATCGGACTGTCGTTTGATTGGCGGATTCTTTCAATACTCCGCGCACCGTAGTACCGGTTTTTAAAAAGACGGTCGCCGTTGATGCCGAAGAATAATCAGAATTATTATACCTAAATAAGAGGTTTGTGACAAATCGCGCGATAATGTGCGTTCCGTCAAAACGCGCGCTGCCGGCTTCCGCGTCAGTAATTTCTTGCAGCTCCGAAAGATCGCTCGGATTGCGGCGGTATACTACTGTGTCATACGATCCGGAAATGATCTGGCCGGAAGAATTTACCGTTGGTATTTTTAAAACAAGCGCCGAGGATGAAGTGGTATGAGTCGTGCCGAAGATCACGGCGCTCGAAAGAATCTGGCTGCTTTGTTGGATGCTTGACGATATGCGGTAAATGCCGCGATCCGTGGAAGAGGTCAAAGCGGAAACGGTTTTTTGCGCTTCATTGAGCCGCAAAACTATTATCAAACAATACGACAAAATAACCACCAATAGAGCGCTGATGGTCAGGCCTATTATTGTTTCAATCAGAGTAATGCCGCGATTGTTAATTTTACCGCGAATAGGCATTGAGCTTGTTTTTAATATTTACTTTTTAATGTCGTAAGTGTCACATTTCGCGTGCCTTGGAATTCCGGCCATTCCATTCGGGCCGTAATTTGTTTGATGTCCGGATCGCCGCCGTAATCGGCAATGGTTAATTTGCCGCTTGCTCCCGGAAAATCATAAAGACCGAAGCGGCTCCAGCTGTCCGGCGGCAGTTCGGCCGCATCCGAATCAAAATTCCAAGAATCTGTGCCGGAAGCCGTAACGCTCGCGTCG
>Ga0209541_10002803_pt1 | contig 32652 bp, 33 predicted proteins | sample RifCSPlowO2_01_FD_184027 | JGI IMG/M metagenome (GOLD analysis project Ga0209541, IMG submission 184027) | Groundwater microbial communities from Rifle, Colorado - Rifle CSP2_plank lowO2_0.1 (SPAdes) (version 2) | ecosystem: Environmental > Aquatic > Deep subsurface > Groundwater | place...
GCATCTTGAACAGAGGGACAGAAGCAAGGAAAGCATGGCTTTGCTCAACATGAAATACAGCATAATAGAAAACATAAAGCGTTGCCTGGAGTCAAGAACTTTTGACCAGCTTGGCTATTATCTTAACCTGGACTGGAAATTAAAGAAGCAAATGGCTCCTTCCATAACCAATCCGCGAGTGGATGAAATCTATGAAACGGCTTTAAGGTCTGGGGCTACAGGCGGCAGGGTCATCGGTGCGGGCTCGGGGGGCAGCATGCTCCTTTACTGCGGGGACAAAAAAGCAGACGTGCTTAAGTCGCTTGGCAAATTCGACATAAAGGAGATAAAATTTAGATTTGAGAGGCAAACAAACCAGACGAAGCTAATTGATGAGATACACGGAAAGATAGAGGACCATAGAAAGATGATTGAGGAAATGCTTAACAACGATCAAATAAAGACAACTATAGAAACGATATCGAACAAGATAATAGACTCCTACAAGCAAGGCGGGAAGCTCATAGTTTTCGGAAACGGCGGCTCTGCTGCCGATGCGCAGCATATCGTTGGTGAACTAGTGAATAAAATGAACATAGACAGGCCAATGCTGAACTCGATTGCACTGACTGTAAATAGTTCGGTTCTTACTGCAATTGCCAACGACTCTGGGTACGATGATGTTTTCACGAGGCAAATAGAGTCACTTGCAGAGCATAAGGATGTAGTGATAGGAATAAGCACAAGCGGCAAGGCAAAAAACGTCAAGATGGCGCTGGAAAAGGCAAAAGAAAGGGGATCTTATGTTGTTTATTTCACAGGCAAGACAGGCGGCAAAATAAGCGAAGAACTGGAAAAAGACGGTACAATAGATATTTCTTTGAAAATACCCTCTACATATACACCAAGGATACAAGAAGCTCATATACTTGCCGGGCACATAATCTGCGAGCTTGTCGAGCAGCACTTGTATGGATAGCCGCGGGGTTCGTTTATGTCATTAGCTGCTTTTCTAGATCGTGATGGGGTTATAAACGAAGCCGATGGGTTCGTTTCAAGGCCTGAAGATGTAAGAATAATAAATGGCGCGGTAGACGGAATAAGACTGCTTAATTCGCTGGGCATGAAAGTTATTGTTGTCACGAACCAGCCGCAGGTTGCGCGCGGGATGTGCACCGAAGAGGATGTTGAAAAGATAAACGGAAGAATATCGGATGACGTGTCCAGAGCTGGCGGGAAAATAGATGCGTTTTATTATTGCCCGCATCACCCTGAAACTCACCATGAGGATATACCAGAAAATGCCAAAAGATACAGAAAAGAATGCGAATGCAGAAAACCAAAAACCGGCATGTTGCTGCAGGCTGCAAAAGACTTTGGAATAGATTTAACAAATAGTTTTGTTATTGGCGACAGGACTGTAGATGTAAAATCAGGGCATAATGCAGGCTGCAGGACTGTGCTTGTGAAAACAGGCCTAGCCGGAAACGACAAAAAATACGAGGCAGAAGCGGATTTCGTTTCAAATGACTTGCTTGCTGCGGCAAAACTGATAAAAGATTTAGTGTCAATGAAAACCCTTATACTTGCCGGCGGTAGGGGCGAAAGGCTTAGGCCTCTGACAGATGACTTGCCAAAGCCCATGATTCCTATACACGGGAAGCCTTTGATAGAACACCTGATAGAACTCAGCAAGAAACACGGCATAGAAAACATTGTCATTTCAGGCCACTATCTATTTGGCAAACTCATGGATTATTTTGGCGATGGATCAAGGTTTGGTGTGAAAATAGAATATGTAGATGACGGCGCGGTCCCTTTAGGGTCCGGCGGGGCGGTTAAGAAATGTGAAAAGCTCCTGCCTGAAAATTTTGTTGTTTTCAGCGGCGACGTATTTACAGACATAAATGTCTGGGAACTTGTTAAGTTTCACTTCAAAAAAGGCGGCATAGCTACGCTTGTCACAAGGGAAACTGATCATCCTCATGACAGTGATATAATAGAAATTGACAAAGACCATAAGGCCGTGAATTTCTACAGCAAGAAAAGCCAGCACAAGACCGGCAACATGGCGAACACTGGCCTGTTTGTCCTGAACAAAAGGTTAATAGGGTCTATTCCTGACAAATCCAACCTGGAAAATGATGTTATTGCCGTCGCCCTGAAATCTTACAATATTTACTGTTTTCTGAGCAAGAATTGCTATATCAGGGACATAGGCACTCCAGAAAGGCTTAAGACTGTTCAGGAAGATGTGGAAAAGCTGGGGTTGTTATGAAAGTTCTCGTCACCGGCGGCTGTGGATTCATAGGGTCTAACATTGCAGAAGCTCTTGTTGCCGAAGGCCATGAAGTTGTGATTTTGGATAATTTTTTTCTTGGCAGAACGGGAAACATCGAAACCATAAAGGACCAAGTAACGCTGGTGAAAGGCGATATTAGAGACGAGAAACTTGTAATGGAAATCATGGACGGTGTTGGTTCTGTTATCCACCAAGCTGCTGCGTCTTCTTCCGGTATGTTTCGTAGCGATTTGAAAGGTGCTGTTGCTATCAATGTTGACGGCACAATAAACTTGCTCAATGCGGCAAAAGAAAAGAACGTTAAAAGATTCATCTATGCTTCTACATCTTCCATATATGCAAATAATCAGCCGCCTTTGAGGGAGGATATGTTTGTCCTTCCTCCGAATTTCTATGCGGCAACAAAGCTTGAGAAAGAATATCTCGCTGCAATTTTCAGCCAAGACTATGGGCTGGAGACCGTGGGGCTTCGGTACATGAGCGTTTATGGCCCGCATGAAGAGGGCAAAGGAATTTATGCGAATCTTGTTACACAGTTTTTATGGTCTATGCAGAAAGGCGAACAGCCGGTTGTTTACGGCGACGGAAGACAGACCCGCGATTTTACATACGTGAAGGACATAGTGCAAGCCAACATGCTTGCAATGACTGTCAAAAAGAAAATGCTGGGAAGGATATTTAATGTTGGTACAGGGACATCACATAGTCTAGTCGAGCTTGTTTCTATAATTAACAAAATATTAGGAACCGATATACAGCCAAAATACGCGGACATACCGGTAAAAGGCTACATTCTTACCCAACGTGCAGACATTTCAAGGATTAGTGAAACTTTAGACTACAAGCCGCGGTATAGTTTGGAATCGGGGATTAAAGATATGCTGGCTCTAAGCTAACCCGTCATATATTTTTCCCAGTTTCTTCACGATCAGCTTCTCGTCAAAGTGGTTTTTGACAAAATTTTTACCGTTCAGTCCCATCCTTTTTGCAATTGAAGGATTGTCGAGAAAGAATTCTATTTTCTCTTTCATGGAAGCCCAGTCGCCGTAATCAACTAGAAATCCTGCTTTTTTGTCTTCCACAACTTCTGGAAGCCCGCCAACTTTCGTGACAATCGCCGGCGTGCCGCAAGCTTGCGCCTCGGCAATTACTTTGCCAAATGCTTCATATTTTGAAGGGAAAATTATTACGCTTGATTTATTGTACCATTTTATTAATTCATTCTCAGATAAATTTTTCAGAAAAAGAGCTTTTCCAGTTTGCCTGAGTTTTTCTATTTTATGCAGTAGTTTATGATCAATCGGATTTCCAATAAAAACAAACCTTACGTCTTTCCTTTCCTGGATCATCTTTTCTGCTATGTCAAAGGCAACATCTGCACCTTTTTCTGAAATGAAATTGCCTACAAAGAGTACGATGTTTCCTTTTTCCATTTTCAGTGGTTTGAACTTGTATGTATCTACTGTGTTTGGAAGGAGTTCCATGTTATCTTCTTTTCCGCCTACCTTCAACAACAGCTTTTTTTCGGCTTCTGTATGTGGAAGAACCCTTTCAGAAAAGCGGATTATAGGCAAGCCCTGGGTAAGGTGGTAGGCTGAAAACATCAGCCACCGCTTAGTCCCGTAGATTGGCGGATGGTAGTAGGGGCCGAAAACGTGTTTCGTTTTTTTGAGTTTTGCTGCTATGAGCCCCGCTGTAGCCGGATAATAGCCGAAGTGATGCGAATGGATGATATCGTACCTTTCTTTCAACAACGCCTTCAACATGCCTTTAGAAATGTAGTAATTCCCGACCGTTTTCGGATAGAATCTTCTTATTTTTATGCCGTTTACTGTTTCTTCCTTTTCAAGGTTTGGCGGTGCGTTAGAAAAAACATCCACTTCATGCCCCAGTTTTGTCAATCCGCTAGCAAGTGTTTGACAGTACAGCGATGCACCTATTATTGCGGGATAATAGGCCGGTGTTACAAAAGCTATTCGCATTTCATCGCCTGAAAATGTTTTTCATTGCGCCAATAATTATGCCCAGACCATAAGCTGTTTCCCTTACTAAAATTATGGTAAATAGCTGGGGATAGTATTTGTAGTTCCCTGTTTTTGCTAAAATCCACAACGGTTTGAAAATGAAATATATGACAGTACTGCTAAACAATACATTGGCATATAATAAATTTCCATAAAACATATTAACGGCTGAAAACACAGCAAGAATAAAGTAAAGAACAGGCAATATATCAATATGTTGTAATAACTTCTTGTGCATCTTTATCAGTTCTATTTTTGCCAGTCCATTTCTATATATCTGGTGGAAAATACTTTGCAAATCGCTTCTTCTTTGATGATAAACAAAAATTTCCGGGTTATATTTGATTTTGTGCCCGGATTTTAGCAATCTGTGAAGAAGTTCTGGTTCTTGTAGACCGTTGAGGTTCTTGTTGAAATTGAGTTTTGAGAAGGTTTTTTTCCTGAATGCTATGTTTGTCGCACGCAGTTTATTTTTTGCTTTTTCTCCATAGAGCGATCGTGTACTTTGCCTGGCCAGATCGACTTGATATGCGGCTTTTTGGAATTCAGTGGATTTTTCGGGCAGTATGTCGTCTCCGCCTACTACATCTACTTCTTCTTTCTTGAATTCATTTGATATTCGTGACAGCCAGTCTTGCGGTGCGAATGCATCGTCATCAATAAAAACCACAATGTCACCGTTTGCCTTTTCTGCGCCTGCGGCATATGCGTTGCCTATTGTAAATTTCTCATCGGTTACTATCTTTGCCTTGAAATCTTCAGCTAGAATTTTCAAATCAGTTTTTTTAGGAGCAACAATGATGACTTCGATGTTTTTGTAAGACTGTTTTTTGATACTTTTCAGGCATTCTATTAAAAACGGCGAACTGTTTTTCGTTGGAATGACAACAGAAATCATTGTATCACCTGGTCAAGGAGACTTTTCGTGGCAATTTCAATGGCTTCTCTCGATGTATGACGCGGCTTCCATCCAAGTTTTCTTATTTTTGTCGTATCTAAAAGAAATCGTGGTACGTCTCCCGGCCATCCGCGGTCCCCGCCAGTGTGTTTAAACTTTACATCCTTAAGGCCCATTTGGCTTGCAACTATTTCTGCAATTTCGTCGACTGTTATCGAATCTTCGGGCCCTAGATTAAGGACATTAACCTGCTTGTACGGTTCTTTCATGGCCAACATGATCCCGTCTATACAATCGTTTACAGTAAGGTAGGATTTTCTTTGTTTTCCGTCTCCAAGAATTTCCAGTTCCTTGCGGTTAGTTGAAAGTTTTTCAATGAAATCCGACAATACCGTTTTTCCCTTTTTCCGGCTTTTGCCGCTTATTATGTTTGCAAGCCTGAATATCCACCCTTCCATTTCAAACATGTAGCAAAATCCAGAGATCATTGCCTCGCAAGCCGCCTTGCTTGCTGCGTAGAGCGATATTGGCCGCAAACCACAATCTTCTGGTGTTGGTATTATTTCCGCTTCACCGTAAACCGCGGACGACGAAGTGAAAACTATTTTCTTTACGCTGTTTAATCTCATGGCTTCTAGAACATTATATGTTGCAATTGTGTTAAGTTTCAAGTCCTCGTCTGTCGGGTCTTCAGGGCGGTATTTTATATCGGAGTTTGCAGCCAGGTGAAACACTACGTCTATATTTTTGCATGCATTTTCTATTTGTTTTTTGTCAAGAAGATCTCCTTTATTGAACTTCAATCTGTCGTTGTTGAGTAAGTTTTGGATGTGTTCTTCTTTTCCGCTGCTTAGATTGTCGAATACTGTGACTTGGTGGCCTTCTCTTAGTAGCCTGGCCGCTAAATCTGAACCGATGCAGCCTGCTCCGCCAGTAATTAATACTTCCATTTTTTGTCACCAAGGTCAAATTGAATCATATCTTCTTAATATACCACCGACTAAAGTCGGTGGTTTGTGAGAAGATGTGATCCCAGAGACATTGTATTTCATCTGCTGTCTAAAGACAGCAGTTTTCAATGTCACTGAGGATAATTTAAATGTATTAAGGTTAAAAAGCCAGAGATGGTCGAGACACTATTCGTTACAAATAGACCAAACTACTGCCATAAAAGGTTTGCCGAAGCCGTTAAAGCGCGGTTTTTCTACGTGAAGCACCCTATACCTGACGGGATTCCGGGCCTGTCTCTTGTTTTAAATGGGCTTGTTAATTCCAGATCTCTGCCTGATTCCGACGTGTTCTTTTCAGAAAGTTTAATGGATTTTTATCCTGTTTACTACAAGAATCCAAGGGGCAAGAAGATCGTCTTAATCGCGGAAGATACCCTGTTCAAATTGGAAAAAATGCAACAATTCAAGAAAGGCTACATTTTAAGGATGCTGGAACGGGCTGACGGGTTCATAGCAATTTCGGGTTTGTGCAAAAAGCTACTTATGAAGTACACAGACAAGCCTGCTAAGATAGTATACCCGTTTCCACACAAAGAATTTTTCCATGTAAAGTCGAATATAGATAGCAAAAACATTCTCTTTATTGGAAGGGGTGATAAAACAAAGGGGTTTCCAGAACTCGTTAAGGCAGTAAAAATCCTGAGAGAGAAAGATCCCGAATGGAAGCTTTATCTGATAGGCGGATGCTCAGACTCTGTTGCGTCAGAAGACGGCATAGTTCCTCTTGGCCTTGTAAATAGAATGGAACCTTATTTTGCAAGATGTTCGTTGCATGTTCATCCTGCCATCTTTGATCCGTGCCCTGCAACTGTTTTTGAAACCATGAATTCCGGGATGATACCGATAATATCCAAGAACGTCGGCCAGGCGGAAATCTTCCGGGAGGAAAAACTGGAAAAATTAATTCTTGATTCTATAAGTCCAGAAAGAATTGCTGCAAAGATTCTGGAAGTTCATTCCATGGACAAGAAAGTTCTTTCTAGAAAATCCAAGAAGCTGAGCATGAAATTCAGGGAGAAAGACCGGCTTAAGATGTTTAAGAAAGAATTTAAGAAACTTTTAAACGATTCAAAATAAGCTCATTGTATAACAGACTCAATGAACTTTATAGTGGTTTATAGATGACAACTTTTATAACATTCAAAAGTTCTATCGACAAGACGCCTCATTATTGTGATAGAAAATATGGAGAAGCCGTAGCAGACAGATTTTATTACATGAAAGACTGGGGCTTTTTAAGGTTTGTGCCTTTTTGGAGCCTGCTGAGAGGTTTCGTGAACTCTTTCTCTGTCCCTGAGGATGATGTTTACTTGTGCAATGGCGTCGCTGAATTATTCCCCGTATACTACAAAACCAAGAGATCTGATATAATAACGCTTGTAAAGGAGCAGATTTTCTGGGATCTTCCTCAAATGTCAGAAAACAGGCGAAAATTTATATTGAAAGTTCTCTCAATTAATAAAGGTTTCATTACAGACACAGAGAGGCTAAGAGCCATGATTAAGAAATACTGCAATATCAAAGTAGAGGTTTGCAGCCCGTTTTGTGCACAGCCATTTCTAGAGAATAGGCCGCAAATCAATGCAAAAAGTATTGTTTTTGTCGGAGCCCACTCACCAAATAAAGGGTATGGCCAGCTTCTAGAAGCTTTCAAGATTATTAAAAAAACAGACACAGAATGGGAACTTTATATGATCGGGTCGTGTGCCAAGAACATAACCGAACAAATAGATGGTGTGCATGTTCTCGGTTATGTAAGAGATATTAGGCCGTATATGTCAAAATGCTCCATTTATGTTCATCCGGCGTATTTCGAGCCTTTCGGCATAACTGTTTTAGAAGCTATGAGCGGTGGTGTCATACCAATAGTTACCAAGGCAACGGGTTCCTCTGAAGTGCTTGAGAAAAATAGTCTGCCGTTTCTTATTGTTGAGGATAATAAACCGGAAACTTTGGCGCAAAAAATAGTAGAAGTGTATAATTACAGCACTGCAAAGAAAAAGAAGATATCTGCCAAATGTAAAAGCATAGTAAAAAAAGGCTACCTTGAAGAAAAAGGTGTTAAACAGTTCAGGCGTGCTTTTGATATAATTATGGATAACTAAACGGGATTTTATGAAAATTTTCAACAGGCTTGTAAAGCCACTATGTCTTTGTAAATCCAGGAAAATCGCTGAGCGTTGCGGAAATTTTTTATCTGGACGTATCATAGATGTTGGAGCTGGCAGATGTTATATAGCGAAAGAGTTGAAATCTAAATACTCTAAAGATATTACGTGTGTAGACATTGACGATTTAAACGAAACTGACATGAAACTTGCTGTCTATGATGGCAAGAAGCTTCCTCATAGAAACAATTCCTTTGATACAGCGCTTCTTGTTTATGTTCTTCACCACTGTGAAAATCCTGTTGAAACTTTGAAAGACGTTGCGAGGGTTGTCAAGAAAGGCGGAAAAATAATAATCTTCGAAGATTTCGGTTTTATACTTTTTACACATGCATTGGACTGGCTATCTAACAAAATGCACAATGTTGACGCGCCTTTGCATTTTAAAAAATACAACGAATGGGTTTCTCTTTTCAAAGATCTTAACTTGGAAATAGTTGATATAAGACATGGAGTCGAAAGACAGGTTTTTTACCCGTTTGCCGAGCATAAGATGTTTGTGCTGAAGGTGAAGAAATGAAAATAATAGAGAAGCTGCCTCCGCGAGGAATCTTAGTTCTAATTATCTTACTTTCTTTCATAAATCCTCTACATTATGCAATTATGTCTATTACAACCCCGAACAACAAGGTTTTTTTAGGTGGCTATGTTGATGATTTCTTTCAACTGACTTTGATGAATTCCGTGGAATGGAATTTCAATAGCCCCTGGGATCTAGATCAAACTGTTTTTGAAAATCCTGTTCTTGGCGCATCCTATACTTTTGTCCTCTTAGGTACTTTGCCAGCTTTGCTGGAAATCAACCTGATAGTGGCGTTTTTAGTAATAAAATTCTTGCTTTCAATTATTTACCTCGTAATTATATACAATATTGTAAAATATTTCCTGGAATCAGAGAAAGATATAAAACTCGGCTACTTGATTTTCCTGTTTTCTGCCGGGATAGGATCTTTTATTTACCTTCTTTTCCTTCTGGTTGCACCGAACTATTCTCCGGTTGTTGGATTCGCTTTGACAGCCGAATTCGATGAATTGGGCGGCGGAGCTCACGCATTGTCCCACCTCACACGTATATACTGGCTGCTGCCCGAAGTAACAGGCTTGATCTCATTGATGCTTTTCATGATGAAGCGTCGTGTTATTGCCGGGATATTTCTTGGGCTAACAATACTTTTCTACCCTACCTTTGCCATCGCATTTGCGTTTTTGATCTTGGTATACGCCATAGTAGAAAAACATAAATCAAAATTAGATTTAATGGATTTCGTGAAGATGCTGTTTCCTGTTATATTTATTTCAGCTGTTTTTTCTTTTCCATGGGTAATAAGTTCCCTACAGTCACCGCAATATTTCAATCAATACAGGCAGTGGTTTTCCGGTTATCCGTTTTTAACACTTATTGTATCCTTCTTCTTCACTTTTGTCCTGTCATTTTACGGATTTACCAAAAAGACAAAATCTTTACTGAACAAGAAGATTTTTGCCCTATTACTGATGTTGTTTTCTTTGCTGTCTACGCTGGCCCATCTTCATGAATTTGCAGGAGGCAGTTTAATACTGACAGAATGGTTGAAAGCAACAGGCCTGTTTGGAATTTCCAGTTTCCTGAATTCATTAGCCGTTATCGACTTGCCGCTAATTTTTTTGCTGGGTTTGTTATCTTATGACATATTGAGAAAAAATCTTGACAAGAAATATACATTTCTTATTCTGTGGATAACAGGTATAACAGCGATAACTGTTGTATCTGCACAATTCGTATTTTGGTGGCCTGCAAGAATGCGTTGGTTCTTACTTTTGCCTTTATCAATGGCCTCAGTTCACGGGATAAAGTATTTGGCAAATACAAAGATGCCATTTTTCTCCAAGAAAAAAATAAAAGAAATTCATATTGTACTTATTATCGCGCTGCTTTCATTGCCGTCGCTGCTTGCGTTTAACTTCTACATACAACAAGTAGCGCATTCAAGCGATAGGGTGTATATTTCAGAAGAAGATTTTCAGGCATTGATGTTCATCAAAAATCAGCCAGACGGAAGGGTCCTCAGCGGTTCCGACATTGGAAATGTTCTTCCTTTCGTTACTGGTAAGACTTCTTTATTGTTTGACGATAGTAAAACAGAACGCCACTTTGACGTAGAATTATTTTATTCCAATTCGACAAAAGATGAGAAATATAAGATTTTGAAAAAGTACGGAATTAGCTATGTGTTTTATGGAGACCACGAGAAGAAGTTTGGCATTACAGACCTGGAAGGGCTGGATTTCTTAATGAAAATATACGACAATGTAACGGCAGTTTATAGAGTCGCTGCTTAATTGCTCTTCCGCCACTGAATTGTTTTTCTTATACCGTCTTCTATTGAGACTTTTGGTGACCAGTTCAGCAGTTTTTTTGCTTTCTTTATGTCAGCGCAAGAATAAGCAGTGTCCCCTTTTTGCATGGACAAGAATGATTTTCTGGCTTTTTTCCCCAGCTGATTTTCAATCATTGCTATGAGGCTGAGCAGATCTGTCGCTTTTCCGGAGCCCAAGTTTATTATTTCGTACTTGGCTTTGGAGTTCAGGGATTTTATTATTCCGTCCGATATGTCATCGATATATACAAAATCTTTCTTTATTTTACCTTGCCCAAAGACTTCAATTGGTTTGTTTTGTGAAATTGAATCAATGAAACGCATGACAGCCATATCAGTTCTTCCGCCGGGACCGTAAACAGTGAAAAGTCTTAGAATTATGCAATTAATTCCGTAAAAGTCTGAATATGCCCTGCAAATCGTTTCTCCGAAGAATTTTGAAGAGCCGTAATAAGAAATCGGGTTTATAGGCCCTGACTCCGCAAATTTTTTTTGCGGTATGTTGCCATATACATGTGAAGAAGATGTGAAAATGACTTTCTTAATGTCGTTTTTCCTTGCCAGTTCAAGCACATTCATTGTGCCATCTACATTTATTTCCTTGAACGTGGAGAAATTCTCCATATTCCTCGCATCGGATTTGGCGGCCAGATGAATCAAAGCGTCAAAATTGTCTGCTATCTGCTTGTCCAATTGTAATGAGTTCCTTATATCAGCCTGTATAAACTCAATAAGGTTTTTGCCGGTTATTGGGGGAAAGTTATCTAAGACTGCTATTTCATTTCCAGTTTTCAGAAGTTTACTAATTACATTTGTTCCTATGAAACCTGAACCTCCGGTTATGAGGGTCTTCATTTTATTCTCCCGCTAACTGCAAAGGCGTTTTTCTGGTACCAGTCAACTGTTTTTCTCAGGCCGTCCTTCAGCCCGTATTTCCTTTTCCAGCCAAGTTTCTTTATTTTCTTGCATTCTATGGAGTAGCGAAAATCGTGGCCGGGCCTGTCTTCCACGAATTTTATCAGGTCTGTGCTCTTACCAAGTATATCTAGAATCATTTTCACAATTTCAATATTTGGTTTTTCATTTTCTCCCGCTATGTTATACGTTTCTCCTTTCTTTCCTTTTTTCAGGGCCGTCATAACTGCTCTGCAATGGTCTTCTACATAAATCCAGTCTCTGACGTTTCTGCCTCTAGCGTATACAGGTATGGGTTTGTTTGTTAGGGCGCGTACAATGGCTTTTGGTATAAGTTTTTCAGGATTCTGATATGGGCCATAGTTGTTGGTGCATCTTGTTACAATTGCATTCAGGCCGTATGTGTTCACGTAAGAATAAACCAGGTGGTCGCCGGCAGCTTTTGTGGCAGAGTAGGGGTTAGAGGGCTTTAGCATGTCATCCTCATTGAAAGAGCCGCTGTTTTTTGATCCATATACTTCATCAGTAGATATTTGCACAAATCTTTTCAGGTCAGCTTTTCTTGCAGCCTCAAGAAGTCCATAGAGTCCGAAAATATTAGACTTGAGAAAGCTAAGGGGGTTAATTATAGACTTATCAACGTGAGTTTCCGCAGCGAAATTTACTACAATGTCAGCGTCTTTTATGATCTTTTCAATTTCCTTTTTGTTGCCTATATCGCATCTGCTGAACTTTATCTTGCTTCTTATGTCTTTTATGTGCTCTAGTTTGCCGGCATATGTGAGCTTGTCTATGATAGTTATGTCTGCTCCAGGCTCGTTATTTAGTAAAACTCTGACGAAATTAGTTCCTATGAAGCCGCAGCCACCTGTAACAATTATGTTCATGGATAAAATTTTTCCTAAATACTTAAATACACACGCGGTACCATAAATGGATTTTAAATTCCTAATAAACAATTTCATTTGATGATTTCTGTAATTCTGCCTGCTTACAACGAAGAAGGGTTCATAAAAATGAATACCTTGAAAGTCGTTAAAGAGATGAACAAGATTGGTAAGAATTATGAAATAATAATTGTGGAAGAAAGTTCGGATAAAACTCCAGAAATATCACAACAGCTTAGCAAACAGAATTCATATATAAAACACTTTCATTCAAGCAAAAGACTTGGTAAAGGCAGAGCAATAGAACTAGGCGTGATGAAGGCTAAAGGCGATACGATAATTTTCATGGATATAGACTTAGCCGTGGACCTCTCAGCGCTTGAACCTCTGATAAATGCATTGGAAACTTATGATGTTGCTATTGGTTCACGCTATCATCCAGGATCAAAAACAAAAAGGACCCTCCTAAGGCTCTTCTTGGGCCGCTCATATGCTATTTTGTCGGGACTTCTTCTGGGAATTAGGGTCACAGATTTCCAATGCGGCTTCAAGGGCTTCAAAAAGAATGCAGGGGTTAATGTTATTAAGAATATAAATGTTTCAGGTGTTTTTTGGGATACGGAATTTATGTTTTGGGCAAAGAAAAATAAATACAAGGTTCAGGAACTGCCGGTTATTTGGGAAGAGAAAAAAGCTCGAAATACAAAAATAGGAATAAAGACTATTTTTTATATGGGATTGAATCTTGCTAAGCTTTCCATTCTTAGGTTCTTGTAAAAGCAATTATAATTGGCCGTTTTTCAATTCGAACATTTTTATGTTCGCTTCTAACAGTTCTTGTTTGGTGCCGGCATCAAGCCAGTTGCCTTCGATTACGCTTGCTCTTAGCGTGCCTTTTTTCAGGAAGTAGCCATTAAGCTCTGTAATTTCGGTCTCATTTCTTTTTGATGGTGTCAAATTTTTGATAAATTGGAAAGCTGAAGGGTTGTACATGTTCACGCCTATAGATATCATTGTACTCGGCGGGTTCTCGGGTTTTTCTATTAATTTAATAACTTTGTCGCCTTCGAGTACTGCAACCCCTGATTTTTTGGCTTGCTCGATTGTTCCATTGTAAAGCAAAATCCTGGCTTCTTCGTTTCCTCTTTCAAACTCTTCAACAAATCGCTGTATCGAATGCGTTAGAATGTTGTCCCCATTTATGGCGATGAATTTGTCATTTCCAACAAAATCTTCTGCAAGGCCGATGGCACTGGGTATTCCGGCTGGTTCGTCTTGTATTCTATAAGTGAAGTTTACACCGAATTTTCTTCCAGAACCCAATAGAGAAAAAATGGCTCCGCCGTGTTCCGGGCTCGTTATTACAAGTATATCCTTTACGCCGGCTGTTTTCAGTGTTTCTATCGGGTAGAATATCATGGGTTTGTCAAAAACAGGCAACAGGTGCTTGTTTGTGACCTCTGTCAGCGGGTAAAGCCTGGTGGCCTTTCCGCCGGCTAATATGACGCCTTTCATAGGAAGGGTATAAGGGAAAGCTTTTTATTATTACTTCAGCTGGCTTCTCCAGTAGTCCAGTATGTCAGAAAGCGTCTTTTCAATCGGTATTTTAGGCTCCCATCCCATCTGTTTTATCTTGGAGTTATCCCCTACGAATATCGGATCGTCAAGGGGCCTGAGTTTCTCTTTATTCTGGACAACTTTGATGCTCTTGTTTGACAGTGAGATAAGGGTGTCTAATATTTCTTTTATTTTGTATGCTTTTCCTGAACATATGTTGTAAGCGTCCCCGTATTTTGCCTTTTCTGTGAGAAGCCATAAGGCCTTTACGCAGTCCCTAACGTCTGTTATATCCCTTATCCCCTCTAGGTTGCCGACCTCTATTTTGTCTCTTTTGCCGAGTTCTGCTTCAACTACCATTTTTGCGAAATCTGAACACGCATCGTGTTTTTTCCTCGGGCCGGTTATGTTGAAGAGTCTTCCTCTGATAATCTTCATCTTGTAAGTTTGCCAGTATAAGAACGACATCATATCAGTAGCTACTTTGCTGACAGCGTATGGAGATGATGGCCTGAATTCTTTCTTCTCGTGTATGGGGATTTCTTCCGGAAGGTTAAGCCCGTATTCAGCAGAGGAGCATGCCACAAAGATCTTTGGCTCATTTTTTAGTTGCCTTGCGGCTTCCAAAACGTTAAATGTACCGTAAATATTCGATCTAAATGTCTTTTCCGGGTCATTCCATGAAGGAATAACAAGACTTTGCGCTGCAAGGTGGTAAATGAAGTCTGGCTCTATAGAAAGTATAACTCTTTCAAGTTCTTTTTTGTCCCCAACATCGCAATCAAAGGTCTTTATTTTGTTAATGATGTGGCCGAGTTTTTGTGTGCCGTTTACATGTACAGTTCCGTAGACCTCAATGCCTTTTTCAAGGAGCAAGTTTGCAAGATGGGAGCCGATAAATCCACCCAAACCTGTTATAAACGCGCGCATATATTTCACGATAAAGTTAGAAGTTGGTATGTTTAAATATCAATGTATCTTGGTGGAAGCGAAGCTTCTCTGAGATTCCGAAATCATTTGGATTTCGATAATCCAACAAGCTGCGCTTTCTGAGAATGTTGGTTTATTTTGCAAGCTTGTTGAGGATGTATGACAGGCCCTTAGGGACTCTAACTTTGATCCTCTCAAGCATTTTTACGTCTTCTTTTCCCACTGCCCTGAAAAAGAATATAAAAAAGGCGTAAAATAAAGATCCGATGACTGCAGAAAACAACAGCTCTATCCATGGCCCGATATTTAGAACTTGCTTTAAGGCGAATACAATTAAGAGTGCCCCAAGACCGCAAAACACGGCTTTAAAGATGCTATCAAGAGGCATTCTAACAAGAAGGTTTTTCTCCAGATAGTAAAGAGACAGTACAGAACCTGCTAAATAAGAGGCTGTTGTTGAAAAAGCCGCTCCTGCAATGCCAAATGAAGGTACAAGGAGTATGTTTCCGGCGAGGTTGAGAAGTGCAGCAGAAGAGTATACAATCACGTTAATTTTTGTTTTGCCGATGCCTAGAAGGACGGTTGATGAAATTGCGAAGAGTGTAAAAAAGGCTGCGTTTATAGCGAGTATCTGCATAGCAGTGGATGCTGCAACGTAAGCTTCACCAAAAAAGAGGCGCAAAAATATTTCCGGGAATGAAACAAATACTATTATTAATGGGATGATGGCTAAAAAAGAGAGCTTCAACGAAGTCTGGACTATCTTTGAAAGCAGCTGTCTTTCCTTTTTTGCCCATAGTTCAGCCGACACTGGTAAAAGGACTATAGTAATTGGGCTGGCGACTATCCATAGAAGCTGCGAGGTCGGCATTGCAGCATTATAAAGTCCGACTTCGGTCAGCGACCGAAAGTATGTAATCAAAATTGTGTCTGTGTAGCCAAGAATTGTACCTGCCGTGGCCGCCAAGAATACTGGCAGAGAGAAAATAAGTAGTTTTTTTGTTTTATCAAATGAGATTTGTGCTTTTAGAGTAAAGAGTGGGAAGATTTTGATTAGTGCTAGATATGCTATTGCTAAACTAAGGACCGCCGCGAATAAGTAGCTCAAAGCCACGCCAAGAACGCCCAGTGATACTAACGCCAATGCAAAAAACAGTGTTAGAACGTTTCGCATCGGTTCTATGAGAGAATAGTGTTTTATTTTTCCCAGTCCTTGGAAAAGGTATTGTATTGAAAAGAAAATGCTGATGATGTACGTGGCAGCTACAATAATTAATGGGAGAGAAGCAGCAGGTGTCTTGAAATAAGCAACTGCTATTTGGTTTGAAAATAAAATTATAGGGGCCATTATAACTGTACCGATGATAAGTTGGATGCCTAAACCTGTCAAGAAATACGTTTTTGAATCTTTATGCAGATTTTTTGCATTGGACTCTGCTATGTATTTGACCATCGCCGAAGACAGGCCAAGATCTCTGAATAGTATGAATATGCCTGAAAATGCCAAAAGAGCGTAAAATAAACCGAAATCCTCCAGCGACAAATTTTTCGCTAAGTAGATCCTTAGTATGTAGCCGGATGCGGTTCCTATGGCGTACATTAGGAAAACGAAAAGGCTGCCTTTAACAATCAATTCTGCGTAGTTCTTCATTTCACTCGCCACCGCGCCTTGATACTTCCTTGTAAACTTGTTCGACTTTTTTTGCTGTGGTGTCCCAAGAATACGCCGCCGCCGTTCTATGGGCGTTCCTGGCTAATTTATTACGATGATCCGGGTTTTCAAGCAGCTTCTGTAGCGCCAAATAAAGTCCGTTTTCATTGGTATAAAGCATTGAATTACCACTATTGCAGAAAAAATAACAGTCTAAGTTCCTGGCAACTATTGCTGTTTTACAAGCCATTGCCTCTATAAGCCCCAAACCAAGGCCTTCTACAGAAGAGGGATTTACATAAATAGTAGAAGATTTCACAATAGATATTTTTTCTTCTTCACTGACATATCCCAGGAATTCTGCGCCTATATCAAGGCTTTTCGACAAGGACTTGAGGTTGGCCTCTTCGGGTCCAGAGCCTATTATTCTGATTTTTGTTTTTGGGAAGTCGGGTTTAAGTCTAGCGGCTGCCCTGAGGAGCATGTCCACATTTTTGTATTTCACAAGCCTTCCGACATAAACAATAGTGTATTCGCTTTTTGTACTTTTTACTTTTTTTATAGAATCCGTATCAATACCGCTTACTATGACTTCTATAGGCGAAGCAAAAGACAGCCTTTCCAGTTTTTTCTTTGTTTCTGGCGAGTTGGTTACTATTCTGTCGAACTTTATTTTTGAGAACCCGAATTCCATAAGTTTGCCTACAGAAGAGAATGGAAAATTGAAATATTTTCCCCATTGGTTCCAGTATATGTCATGAAATGTTGCTACAACAGGCGTTGAAGAAAGCGGTTTCAAAGCTCCTACAAAAGATGCGACCCCTTGGTTTGCGTCTATAATGTCGAAATCTTTTGTTATGGACCTGAGTAAAGCTGTCGGAAAGCTGAGCAATGGCAGAATTGACCGTTTGTTCATTGGGTGCTTAAGACCGGTTCTTATTATTTGTATACCGTCTTTATTCTCTGTGTCTTTTTGGCCTGCAAGTCTCATTGCGTAAACAGTAATATCATGTTTTTTTGACAGCCTTTTTGCTATTTCGTAATAGCGCCTTTCCGCTCCACCGAGCAGATAGGGGTAGAATAGTTCGCTAAGCATGCATATTTTCATACACGATATACCGCCATCTAGATTAGGCTAAGAAAAGAAATCATTCGAAATTTACCTTAAATAGCTTGACTTCGCCGCCCCACGAGTTTACAAAATCGAATTTCTCCAGTCCTGCTCCATTGAAGAGGAACATTCGCGTGAACAATGAATTAGCGAGCTCTGGCGGGATGAAAACCATTACCTGTTTGCTTGGATCCATCCAAATGAGGCCTTTCAGTTCGGAGTCTGGTGCTGTTCTTATCTGACCTGCACCTTCCTTGGTGAAATAAAAAATGCTTTCTACTGTTGCAAGCTGGTTGTCTTGCTGGAAATATGGTATCAGTGTGCCATTAACCTCGTAGACAACAAAGGCGTTTCGCTGGTTCATTGCGTATGTGTAAACAATGGCGTTCTGTGAAGGCAGTGGGGTTGCTCTAGATAGGCTTAGCGTTGAATATACATAGCAGTAGCCTTTGTCAGAGCTTATGAATGGGCAATCCTTGCCGCCCGTAGGGTCCCATGTAGCGAAATATGTCCACCACTGGCTTTTGCCTAGCAGGTCTGAGGAGGCAATGTAATAAAATTCGTTGCAATTGGGCTTGCGATAAGCCTTTAGCAGTTCAACTGCCTGCGTCTCGTTGTCTGTAAAAAGCGTCGTAGCTATGTCTTGGATTCTTGATCTAGTTATATTCTTGCCATCAGCCTCGATAGTTATGGTTGCGCCCTGTGTGGCGCCGTCAAACACCACCGATCTTTTTGCAATTCCTGTTATGAAATGTCCAGGGTCCCAATATGTAGCCACCACAGAGCATTCGACTGTATTGTTTCTTATCCAGTTAAGCCCCGTCCACCAATTATCTGTCAATACTGTGCCAGAGTATTTTGCAATATCAGATGCCGGTCTATAGTAAAGTGCATTTGAATATAAAATTATGACTGCTAGAAAAGCAACAAGGGCTATTTTTCTTTTTTCAACTTTCATGTTAATTACTCCTTTCTGCAAATGAATGTAAAATGGCAGCAATATTTCTTTGGTATCCAAGCAAGATACGGCCTGGTATTGTATTTGTGAACTTTTTCAATAGTCAGGTGTTTTTCTATTATTTCTCTCCATTCTGCTTCTGTTGCAAGTCTTTCATTGGGCTGTCCTTGTGTATCAACCCTGAGAAGCTTATGAACAAGGTAAAGCGAATTCGGCACGTGGAGGTTGGCTTTGCCACCATTAACTAGTACGCGTTTTATTTCCGTTAAAGCCGTATCTACGTTAATGAAATGCTCCATGCTGCCCAAGCACGTAACAAAATCAAAAAATTCGTCAGGAAACGGTAATTTTTCGGCAGATCCGCAAGAAAATAAGGTCCTTTTCGCCCTTAATTTTGCATTTTTTACTGCGTTTTCGCTTATATCCATACCAAACGTTTTGGTTCTCTTTTCTGCTGCATGAAGAAGGAATCCGTTTCCGCAAGCTATATCTAGAAGTTTCAAGTTCATGTTGGTAGGTACCCCAAGTTGATCTAGCATTTTGTCGTCATATCTGGGGTCGGCCGATTTGTAGCCTCCGTGAAGATATACTTTATCGTACCATTTTTTTGCTTGTTTTTCGGAATATCGGAGTCTTTTTATCATAAAATCAATCCTCGAATTTGGCATCTTCGCCTGTTATCAGGCGTGCTATTTTTGAAAACAAAATTGCAGATCCTACGGCTATAGGTGCCGAAAACAGTATGGAAAACCTTACTGCAACGATTGTTGCTATAAATGGTCCCACGAACCATATTGCAAGAAGAATTATTGTATCCGAATGGTGTCTTTTTTTTGCAAAAGAATAGAACAAATACCCGAGGGACAGTATCATGACAAAGAATGACAGTCCTGTTCTCTGTATAATTTCCTGTGGGCCTGACGGTGCTTGCAGTTCTGCAACAGATATATAAACGTTCGGGAACTCGCCGGTTTCGGCTTTGATGTCGCCGAATTGAAATGGTCCTGTTATGGTGGCTGATATTATTACCGGGCCAAACTGCGGTATAACTATGAGGAACGCGACAGAAAAAATTGCTAATAAGCTTATGAAGTATTTTCTCATTTCATGGAAAGTTTTTTTGACATTCCTGTAAGAAATCAGTTTTGTTATTGCAACCAGGGCAATAAAGCCGACCATCAGCCATGCCATGTACCAGAAGCCGCCCCAGCTGAATATCCAGGCGGCAAAAAATGTTCCAGTGATTGCCGAGTAAATGCCGGCTTTCTTGTTGAAACCATGCGATTGTATATGCTTGTAGGTGATCAGAAATGCCGTAAGCAAGATCAAGGGCATTAAAAGTACTATTGCGTCGTTATCAGGGTCTCCTCCTAGGGTTCTTGTAATAACCGGTATATCAAAAATGATGAAGAAGGCCGCAAGCACTCCGGCTTTCCTGTCGTAAAGTATTTTTCCTATAAAATACATCGGTATGGCCATCAACGAAGCTAAAACAGCCGGAAACCATATCAAAAATTGCCAGAGCTGGACTGCGGGTGCAAAAATTCTGAAAAACATGTAAGAATAAGATCCCAGGTATACAAAGATGTTCCCGCCTCTGCCGGAGCCGTACGGCGCCAGCTTTAGCTCATCCGTTGTCGAGAGTTTCCCGTTGTTCTGAACGATATTCTCCATTTCGCTGTAAAAATTGTAGGAGTCTATGTTTCTGAGATAGGACCATTTGTAGTCCATAACCCTGACGGATACGCCCAGTAGGATAATTAAAAATATTGCTATTACGGGCCAATAGTTTTTAATTGCGTTTGTTCTCATTTGAACTGCCTTTAGTTGCTTTGGTCTAAAAGAATAAAAATGGACGGTTTGCCTGCTTCAAAACTTTTAAAGGCTTGAATATGATTTATTTCATGTTTAAAAATATGCTGAAGGTTTTTTTATTCGCTTTGAGCGCCATCATACTGATTGCCATCGTATATATTGCTGATCCTGTAAAGCTTATTTCTGTCATTAAAACTGGCGACACAAGTATGATCTTTGCAGCATTTGTTCTGTCAAATGCTGCTATATTGGTACGATGTGCTAAATGGAAGGTTTTATTGCCTGGTACAAAGTTTATCGATGTCGTGCCTGTGCAGCTTCTGGGTGTTACTGTAAGCAATTTTTCTCCCGGCAAGGTTGCTGAACCAGTAAAGGCTATCTTACTCAAATTGAAAACAGGAAAAAATGTATCCGAAAGTCTTAGATCTATCGTTTGGGAAAGGATACTGGACGTTGTTGTTTTACTTGTATTTGCATTCTCAGCCCTGCAATTTCTAAGTATTTCAGGAAGTTTTTTCTTTTTAAGTGTCTTAAGTGTTGGCGTGTTTCTGTTTTTAGTGTTCTTTTTAGTTTTGGTACTCAGAACTAAAGTACTTGCTGTCAAAACTTTGTATTTGTTCAGAAAATTCCCTTTCGTAAACAGAATTAATGATAATTTCTTAGATACTTTCTATAAACAACAAATAGGAACCCGGAAGATACTTGTTTCTTTTATCCTGACTCTTGTTGCTTGGCTTCTGGACGGTTTTGTCTTTTATTCTGCTTTCAAGTCTGTTGGGATTACTTTTCATCCGTTACTTTTTGCAGGGTTTATAGCGTTGGCAACGCTTGTTGGTATAATAAGCTTCCTTCCGGGAGGAATAGGCTCTATGGAAGTTTCCTTGCTCTTTATTCTAGGTTTACAGGGAGTTAGCGGGCCTATTGCGGTTTCAGGTCTTTTGCTTGCAAGGTTCCTGTCAATATGGTATGTGGTGTTTCTCGGTTTGATGTCTCTCATTTATCTCGGCAGGAAGTTTGATCTTAAACAGGTATTCAGGTAATCTTTGAATGCAGCAAAGATTTTGATTGCGACATGGCTGTTTTTAGAAGTTGTATCTTGGGCATCTTTATCCAGGCCGTGCTGAAGTTGTCATAATCAAAATAATCCAGCTTTTCAAGGGAATTTTTGAAGTCCTTGAACATCGAGTCTATTTGTGCATTCGAAAACCGTCGGTACAAGTTCCTGAATATGAGTTGCTTCCTTATCTCAAGCGCAAAGTCTTTTTTCCAGGCTATTTGGTATTTTTTAAGCATGGCCGCGCCAAACCGGTTCTTTTCAAATGCTTCTGTGATTGTTCTGCTTGCATGCTGTGCCGCCCTCAATGAAAACATTATCCCGCCGCCTGTCAGCGGCTTGACTTGACCGCATGAGTCGCCGATCAATATCGTGTTGTCATGGAAAGATTTTGTGAAGCCGACTGGGATCGGATACGAATACAACTTCCCGTTTCCCAGGTTTTCTTTTTTCTTGAAGAAGTCTAAATATTCTTTTGGTCTTGTGCCTGATATAATTCCGTATTCTTTGTTTTGGGGTATTATCCATGAGAAGAAATCTGGAGAATAATGCTTATTGAAGAAAACTTTTATGCCGTTTCCCGTGCTGCTGTTTGTTATAGCCATGATGCCCATAGCGAATTTTGGCGCTGCTATTCTGGCGCTCTGCCGGGCTACGGAGTTGTATCCGTCAGAACCCACAATAACCTTACAGCCATACTCGCCGGAATTTGTCTTGACTATTACGCCATTATCTGTGTGGTCGATGCCTGTAACTGCTTCGTAAGATATTGCGGCTTTTTTCGAGGCTAATTTCCTCAAATGGCTTGTAAATTCTTCTCTTTTCAGGATGTATGCAAACGGTTTTCTGGTGTGTATGTTTATTGACTGGCTTTTAGAAAGGAGTTCCATGCCGGTTATCTTGTCTTTGATGACGCTTCCTGTTTTGAAAATTTGTTTAAACTGGTTTGAAACGATTCCTGAATCGCGGAGTGTGATTTTCTTGTTTCTCTCCAGGACAAGAACATCCAGTCCTTCAAGTTTGCTTGCAAGGAAGAGTCCGCCTACGCCCCCGCCGACAATTATCACGTCGTACATTTTTCACCACGCTTTGTGTTTTTAAAGATAAACGGGAAAGTTATAAAGGTTGTTTATGGTGTGGCGAATTTATGAAAAATATTTGAAATTTCTTATGTGGCTGCCAATAGCTTTTCTTATCATAGCTGTCGGAATTCTTGCGCACAATTATTTCTCCACTGGCTATTTCGTTGAGCGCGGTGTCGAGCTTGCCGGCGGCAAAATCATAACGGTGCCTGTCAAAGAGGCCGATCTGAATACAATTAGGTCGGCTATTCCTTATGCCAGCGTGAGATTGAGCCCCGGCGCACAAAAAACCCTCACGATAGAGATGCAGACTGACAAAAACGAAACCGAAGTGTTGGACAATTTGAGAAGCCTGGCTGTTTTTGATGGCGAACCTAGTATTAAATTTGTAGGGCCAACGGTTGCCGAAATCTTCTTCCAGCAGGCCCAAATAGCAATTATCATGGCTTTTGTCCTCATGTCAATTGTCGTGTTTTTGCTTTTCCGCTCTTTTGTGCCGTCCGCTGCAGTTATCCTGGCTGCTGTTACAGATATCATGATTACATTAGCGCTAATCAACGTTATCGGAATTAAGTTTTCTTTGCCTGTTCTTGGTGCCATTCTTGCAATCATAGGCTATTCGGTAGACACTGATATACTTCTCACTACAGAACTGGTGAAGGGTGACAGGCAAAAGAACAGCATTGAAGGCATAAAAAGAGCCGTAAAAACCGGCCTTACGCTTACGTTTACTGCAATTGCCGCCCTTCTGTCTCTTTACTTTTTTTCCGGCTCTATTGTGCTGCAAGAAATAGCTAGTGTCCTGATCATAGGTCTTGTAGTTGACATGCCGGTTACATGGTTTACAAACGCAGGTTTTCTAAAACTTTGGATGGAAAGAAAATGAAACGCATATTGAAAAATAAAAGAGTAATACTGTGGTTGGTTTTTGTCGCGCTGGCGGTAATATTCATCTCACCCAACCTGAACCCAAGGGGCGTAGTTGTCACTTCTGTGCAAGACTTCTCAACGGCAGTCGATAAAATAGTGAAGGGGGAGATAATTCTTAAGATAAATGACAAAGACGCGGTGCCTGAAGACTTTCAAGGGGCTTTTTTTGACCGGGTGAAGTTTGAAACAAACAAAGGGACTAAATTTGTAAGGGCTAATGGCACATTAGGCATAATAGTGGAGAGGCCTCCTGCATCAAATGTCAAATTCGGCTTGGATCTGAAGGGCGGCATAACAGCTACCGTGAAGCCGGAGGAATCGGATTCTGATACTATACAGCAGATCATATCAACCCTTCAGACCAGGATAAACATCTATGGTCTCCGGGAAACTGTTTTCAGGCCTGTTTATTACCAGGGTGCGGGTTTTGTCGAAATAAGTATTGCTGGCGGGGATGAAGCAGAACTAAGGAACCTTATAGAAAGTGAGGGAAAATTTGAAGCAAAAATGCCGCTAATTTTGCACTTTTCAGAAGGTCAGCTTGACCTTGGCAAAAAATACTCATTAAAGGTCGATGCTGATTCTATTATTGTCGACGGGAAAAAAGTTGACAAAACGTTTGAGTTAGATGGTATACAATTTTCTCTAGAAAGCGCAAGTTCAAACACTATAAACCTTACCGCGACGGTTTTTACAGGCAACGATGTAAAAATAGTGTTTTTTGACCCGCAGCGTTCAGGGGTGGAAAATGTCGGCAATTTTTACAGGTGGTTTTTCCAGGTTCAGATAACAAACGAAGCTGCGAACAGGTTCTTCTGGGTTGCGAAAAACATGAAAACGTACGTAGATCCCGGTGCAGGCGAGAGGTATTTAGAATCCAGGATATATTTCTACCTTGACGACAATTTCATCGATTCTTTGAACGTGGCTGCAAATTTCAAAGACGTTCCTGTTACAGACCCTTCAATAAGCGGCGGGGCGCCAAGTCTCAGTGAAGCGATAGCTGAGAAATCAAAGCTGCAGTCAATCCTGCGGTCAGGTGCGTTGCCCACAAAAATAGAAACTGTTCAATTCAGCAGCGTGTCGCCTACTCTTGGGGCAGATTTTTTGCAGAACGCCGTTCTTGCCGGATTTGTTGCAATAGGTGGCGTGCTTCTGATAGTTTTTGCTAGATACAGGAAACCAAAGATCGTCCTGCCTATGATGTTCGTGTCTTTGAGTGAGGTTCTCATCATAGTCGGAATTTCGGCTAGATTGGGCTCGACTATAGATCTGCCTGCAATAGGGGGTTTAATTGCTGCAATTGGCCTGGGGATCAATGACCAGATAGTGATAATCGATAATGTTTTGAGAAAAGAAGCGAGGGAAATGACTCTTTCAGAAAGGCTCAAGAAAGCGTTCTTTGTGGTTTTCGGCGCGGCCGGGACAATAATTGTGGCCATGCTGCCCCTGCTGTTTTCTGGTTTCGGTTTCCTTACAGGGTTTGCGCTCACAACGATAATAGGAACTCTTGTAGGTGTCTTGGTAACACGGCCAGCGTTTGGCGTTATTGCCGAGCGGCTGGTCAGCGATGCTTCAGAAAAATAGCGGCACTGGAAACAGTTACAATTACGGCAGCAAGAAGTTTCAATATTGTGTAGCCCCATGCCAGTGTTGCTGAATTTTGTGTAAGGAAAGGCGAAAGTTGCTGTAAAACAACAAGGACTATAGCTGCTTCTGCGAGCATCACAAGGCCTACAAGCAGCAGGCTGAAAGGCAGAAGAGAAAAGAGCCTTGAACTGTTTTCATTTTTCTTCATTTTGCTTCAATTCCCTTATGGTTTTCGCAAGGTCGTTGTCGAGTTCTTCAAGTTTCCTCACAACCGTGTTTCTGTCTTTCCCTGTTTTTTCCATAACAAGCGAAATGTCGCTTTCGTCCGCGGGTGTTTTTTCGTAGACTTCACCTGTTATTTGGTACACTTCCTTGCCCATCATATCGGCTATCATGATCTCCGGTTTGTTTATAATTATTTCTTTGTCTTTAGCTTTGATAATTACTGTCTCGGCTTCTATTTGCCTGACATTAAGATTGAGCTTTTTCATCATCTGCTGGATTTTTTTGGGATCGTTGCCGAACATGTCAACACCTGTGTGATATTTGGACTCAACAGTATATAACTTTTAATAATCAGTTAAATTATGCTGGTGGAAATACTTCTTTTTCTTTTCTTGGGTTTCTGTGCAGGTGCTGCTTTCGGGATTCTGCCGGGCATACATCCAAATATGATTGTTCTCCTGGTTCCTTTCATGGGTTTTCTTGGCATCCCTTTACTGCCTCTGCTCGCTTTTGTCGTGTCTATGAGCGTGTCGAATGCAATAATGTCTTTCGTGCCGTCCATACTGCTTGGTGCTCCGGAACCAGGAAACGAAATGTCTGTTTTGCCCGGCCACAAAATGCTGCTGAGCGGCCACGGATATGACGCCGTAAAACTTTCTGTGATAGGGGCTCTCGGGGCCGGCGTTTTCACTGTAATCCTGATGCCCGCCTTGTTTCTTTCTGTTCCGCCTCTGTACGGGCTGATAAGGCCGTTTATACATTTCCTTTTGATGGGGTTTTCTTTGATAATTGTCATGACAGAAAATACTTTGAAGAAAAGGGCCTTGGCGGTTTTTGTGTTTCTTTTTTCCGGCGCTGTCGGGCTCGCCAGTCTTAATTTGCCCATGGACAACATACTGCTTCTTTTTCCAATACTTTCGGGGTTTTTCGGGATCAGCACGTTAGTTTTGCAAATAAATAAAAAATCTTCAATACCAAAACAGTCAAAAAAGGAAATATACGTTTCGCAAAAAACCCTCAGCGGCTCTGTTTTGAAGGGTTCTTTGGGAGGCGTGTTGGCTGGTTTCCTCCCGGGCGTGGGTTCAAGCCAGATTGCCGCAGTAATGAGCAGGGACAAGAACGAGAAGTCTTTCTTGGTTGCGATTGGAGCTATATCCGTTGCGAATATTTTTCTGTCTATACTTAGCTTATGGCTTATTGGCAGGCCCAGGAGCGGTGCTGCGGTTGTTGTAGACCAGCTTTTTACTATAGGTTTCAATGAGGTTTTGTTTATTGCGGCCGTTTCGGTTCTTTGCACGGGTTTGTCTGTTGTATTGACCTTACTGGTAGCCAAAAAATGCCTCGCCCTGCTGGAAAAGATAAACTATTCAAGATGCAGTGCTGCAATAATATGTTTCATCGCTGTTTTGACGTTTGCGTTTACGGGTTTCTTTGGTATTCTGCTGCTTGCTACAACTGCCGCTTTCGGCGTTTTTGTCAACCTTGCCAATATCAAGCGGGGAACGATGATGGGTGTCCTTATTTTACCAACTATCCTGTTTTATGCCGGTTTTTAATTTTCTTATGCAGTTGTCAAGGACCACCGTCTTCAGACGGCGGTATGCTGAAATTTTCTCAAAAAGCGCAGTTCTCCGAAGATATGAATCCTTGAGCACAAGATAAACCAAAGGTTTATCAGTGCCGGAAAAGCTTTGCTTTTCCTTGCATCCCGCATTCCACTTACAACCGCCGTTTTTAAACAGTGGAATGCGGGATTTAAAAGGTTCTGGTCAAATCTTTTATGGGAGGTATAGAAATGGCAGAAATGTTGGTTGTAAAAAGCAAGGTTCGAGAATACGCTAAGAAAAAGAAAATGAACCTTGGCGGAGATGCTGCCGAAGCATTAAGCAAAGAAGTTGTGAAACTTGTTGATCGTGCAGCAGAAAGGGCCAAAGCTAACAGGAGATCAACAATAAAAGGAAGAGATATCTGATTCCTATAAATTTTGGCAGCTTTTTTCTTTTTATTTTTAATTTACAACCTCACAGGAAACCAGACGACCGGAAAGTTCGACAAGGTGACATCTTCCGGCAACCAGAGGTGGGCTTTCAATTATGTTACAATAGGAGAAAGCTCCACTAACATGAGAAACCTGACGCCTTCTTTATACATTCTGGAAATGCAGAACCTCAGTTCAAGCGAGATAACTGAAAAGGTTGAAGTGTTCATAGACGGTACGAAAATTGGGTAGTCATGCTTACAGAATCGTCATGACAGCATAAGGTGCTAGAATGAAAATCAAGAAGCAGTGGGTTTATATTGGATTAATCTTAATTCTTGGAATAGTTATTTATTTATCTTCTCTTTCTACAGAAATCCAAACAAATAAAGAAATAAATGTAACTTATAATTATACTCTGGGTTCGTTCTGGATAACATTTAATGAAAAGGTAAAGGATAATTTAATAGCCATAACGGCTTTTAATCGAACTAAGGAGAATCCCAGCGGAGAACCTAATCAAAAATTCATAGAACTTTTACAGGATGAAATTTCCTCAACAAAAATAGCCGGAATAGAAAATCTTAATATAAAATTCTATTCAACAATAGATGGCGTAAATATCTTTATTGATTATCAACCAGGAATTACTGACTATGAAAAGAATATAACTTTGTACAAGCTAATTAATATATTTAAAGAAAAATGGTATACTCTAGATTCTGATGTAAGCCTATTTGGGACCCGTGATATTGCCAATAATAAGTCTTTCGAGATGGTCGAGGGAAATAAAACTATAATCCAACAACCTATGAATAACATAACTAATGTAACAGACAGTATTTTTATAAATAAGTCAAGGTTTGTTGATAATATCACAAAAATAGTAGATATCTGGAAAGAACCAATTCAAAAACAACTTGACGAAATTTCATACGCTTCTATAATTATAACTTTGGATAAAAGAGAAAGCATAGATTTAATACTCTTGTTTTTATCTACAGATGAGTTTAAATTAGAAGAGAAATCACAATCATCACCTATTATTGCTGGTAATGCATCAAAGGCCGCAATAAATAAACTTGAAACTAATCCACACGTTATAAAAATATATTATAACACTGGAAAAACCACTACAGCCCTTCAAGATACTGTATCTTTAATAAAAGCGTATTTGGTGTGGAAGCTTCAAATAAGTTCTCTAAATATTACCGGAGAAAATACAACATATTCATAAACACGACGAAGGCAGGATGAAGATGAAAATTGAAAGAAAATGCTGGGTTTATGTTGGAGTGGTGATTATAATTCTTGGTTCCATTGGTATTTATCTTAATCAATATTCTACTTCCGAAAAGCAACAGCAATTCGCTGAAATAACATTTAAAACTCTAGCAGAAGGCGTAAGTTCATCACATACAACTTTTGATGCTTTAGTTGTACAGAATGGAAATGAATTCGAATCACTCTGGAAAGGGATGTACTCTGGATTCAGACCGCCTCCAGATATGCCTATAGTTGACTTCAGTAACAAGACAGTTATAGCGGTTTTCTTTGGAGAAAAACCATCAACAGGCTATTCGATAACTATTGATAACATAATTAGAATTAATCAATCTATAAATGTGCAGTACAAAACAAGTCGTCCTGGCAGTGGCACGGTAGGTCTTCTTGTTACAAGACCCTATCACATAGTAGAATTAGATAAAATTACAGAAGAAGTGAAATTCGAAGAAATGAGATGATAAGAATGAGACGAAAGGTGAAATTGGAAAGGAAACACTGGGTTTATGTTATAGGAGTAATTATGTTAATACTCGTAATTCTTGGAATTAATTATCAAGTTTCGTCACAATCAGAAAACATTACATTATCAGAATCTCGAGAATTATTAATATCATTTAATGGTAAACAATATGATTATGTAACAGCTGTCACTGTACTTAACAGATCACCCGATGTAAATTTTATTGAGAATTCTGAGTTTCAGAAGTATTTCTACGAAAATCTTAACAGACTTGTTGACAAGGAAAGAGGACTTTACGAGTTCAAAGTTCTCTATTGGGCAAAGGTAATAGATTCTGCTTCTTTGATATTTTTATATGACAGCAGGCTCTCGAGTGATGAATTGAACAACCTGACAGAAGACATTATTGAAACTCTAAATAAAAAATGGTATGCCAACAAGGTACAATTATCTGGGCAAACAGAGAAACTAGGCGATTAGATGCATAAACTAAATGAATTATTGGTATTGTTACTTTTCATCAATATTGCATACGCTCAGTCTATTTCTGAAAATCAAGTACCATATGTCGATCCATTAGTCGAAAAACAGCTTATAAAAACTGATATAGTACGTGTATTTATTGATTTAAGGATTAATACAAGCGAATTAAAATATGGAGATTTAAAGTGGAATGTAGACAAAATTAATTTAATTCAAAGAGAATTCGAGCGCTATTTAACTAATGCAGATTTTTTACCTGTATATAAATTTAGCATAGTACCTTCTTATTCAGGTTTTATAACACAACAAGGATTGGAAAAACTGCGCAAAAATATTCTTGTTAAACGTATTACATTGGTAGGCGAATCTGAGAAACTTCTTGACAATAGTGCCTCACTATTAGAAACTCCTAAGTTGTGGGATTTAGGCTATAGTGGTTCTGGGCAAGTTGTATGTATTGTTGATACTGGAATTAATTATACACATCCTTCTTTAGGAAGTTGTACAGAATCTCAATTTTTAGCTGGCAATTGTAATAAGGTTATAGGTGGCTTTAATTTTTGTGCTAATGAACAATGTACAACAAACAACATGAACCCAATGGACAGAGACGGCCACGGCACCGCAGTTTCTGGCATTGTTGCCTCTAACGATTCTAAATATAGAGGCGTATCTTTTGAAGCAAAGCTAGTAGTTATGAAAGTTACAAATTCGACTGGTGGCGGCACTTTCGAAATAATAGGTAGTGGTATTGAGCGATGTATTTTAAACAGAACCGTTTATAACATTTCCGTTATTACTGTTAGTCTTGGAAAGACAAATTTTATATCTTCAACTACATGTGATGGTAGTGATACAGTGGTTGACATAGCAAATACTGCAGCTCAATATGATATTTTTGTAGATGCTGCTTCTGGAAATTCTGGCAATATCACAGGCATAACATCACCGGCATGTGGATCAAATGTGACTTCTGTTGGTGCGACTGATGACTATAATAGTTTGTATACTTTAAGTAATAGAGGCAGTATACTTGGTTTGTTGGCCCCAGGAGTAAACATCAACACAACAAATGTTTCTGGCGGTTATTCTGAAGGTACTGGCACCTCCGCAGCAGCCCCCCACGTAGCCGGCATCGCAGCCTTAATGCTGCAGGCGGCGAACCTGAGCGGTGCATCGCTGACACCGTCTCAGATTGAAGCAATAATGAAGCGCACGGGGAAGCCAATATACGACCATGCCACACGCCTTACGTTTCCGCGCATAGACGCCTACAGGAGCGTCATGGCGGTTCTTTACGACGTCTTTGTGAGTGATTTATCTGCTATCCACGTAAACCTTACTGGTCGCCATATATTCGAGTTTAGCATCTTCAACGACCTTAATTCCGCGATAAACGTTACTTGGAACCTAACCACTGGCGACGGGACAGTGATAAACGGCACTCAGAATATTTCGCTGGGACCTTACAACGAGACGCTTGTCTACGTCGAGCATTTCTACACCAATCCCGGGACATATACGGTTAATGCCTCAATAACTTCGACGCAGGGAAGCGTGAGGTCACAGGCGATTACAATAACCGTAGATAAGTACAATCTTCGCGCGAAGAATCTCACGATACTCAATTCCGCCGGACTTAAAAGGATTTTCGAGTTCTGGATAGAAAACAACAGCACACTCGGAATAAGCGACGTTTACTGGAAGCTTAATGCCACAAATGAATCAGAAGTTAGCAGTGTTATTCCTCTTACTCTGGCTAAAAACGAGACGGCTTTTATATACGTTGAATACCAGTATGTCAACCAAGGCACTCAGACGGTAAGAGCCATGGTTGACCCGACAAATATTTATCTGGAACAGAATGAAACCGACAATACAGTTACCATAACTGACTGATTTTAAAAATAGTGGAATGCGAAGTTTTGAATCTTCAAGAGTAACTGAGATTTTCATTTATTGAGAAAAGTTTATCCTATGTACTCCTGCTCTTCTTGTGGCTGTTCTGGCTGACTCTCTTGTTTTATTTCCTCGGTTTGCTGAATATTCACTTTTCTTGGCTTTCTTTTTCTTTCGTCAACTGGGCCCAAATATCTGCTGGTAACTTTCTTGCCTCTTCTGATAGACTCGTAGTAATATCTTCTGCCGTTTATTATCTTGATGTGCCTGTTTGACATAATTTATTCTTCACTGGAGAACTATATATATTTATCCGAGAAAGCATTGAAAACTGCTGCCTTTAGGCAGCAGATGAAACTCAATGCTTTCTGGATGACATGCTCAAGAAACCCACGACTTTGGTCGTGGGGGTATTAAGAGCATATCATTTCAGCAAAACCTTGTCGCTGGCAGAGCCGTGGTAGCTCATGAGTATCTCGCCGCCACAGTCGCATATTCCTTGAAGCGGAATTCTCCTGTAAGATTTGTTGCACTTTTTACATACAAAATTTTCCCAGCCTTCTATCACGTTGTCCGGCTCCACAACTGCGTGTTTTTTCACAAATCCTTTCATGATTTCTCCGAGAGTTATTTGCCTTCCGCCGCCAAATATCTCGCTTTTCTCGATACCCATTGAAGAAAATATCCTCTCGAGCGGCGGGAATAGCTGGCTTTGTATGTAGTAATCAGAGTCTATCTGAAGCTTGTTGGCGATTACATAATCGGGGTCTTCTGCGCGTTTTGAAAGCAGTTGGTTTCCTTTAATTATAACAAATCCAAGCCTGTCTCCTATTTTTGGCGGTTCATGCGGGTTTCTGAGTTTGAGTTTTTTTGCAAGCTCTATATGAGGCAACATGCCTTCATAATTTTCGGGGCTTTTCGTGATTCCTTTTACAATTGTCAGTTTTTCCAGCGGCACTGAGCCTGTTTTTATTTTTTCTACAATATCTTTGATTGAGTCTATTGCCTTGTGGACGTCGCCTTCTTTAAGGATTGTTTTCAAAACATCTTCCATAGACTCTGAAACGAGCGCACACCAGTCTCTGCGGACCGTTTCTATCCC
>Ga0209541_10002805_pt1 | contig 32642 bp, 41 predicted proteins | sample RifCSPlowO2_01_FD_184027 | JGI IMG/M metagenome (GOLD analysis project Ga0209541, IMG submission 184027) | Groundwater microbial communities from Rifle, Colorado - Rifle CSP2_plank lowO2_0.1 (SPAdes) (version 2) | ecosystem: Environmental > Aquatic > Deep subsurface > Groundwater | place...
TGAGGAGTGATATAGGAAAGAGAAATTATGAGGTAATGATGAGCCTGATTTCAACATGGCAAAAGCAGAATAAAAACGTATTCTATACCCTGCAGGCTACACTTTAGCTAAACAAGTACGAGAATTCAAAACCTTAATAAACCTCAAAACATTCATGAAATAATGCCTCGTGTAATTGATTATACCGGACAGCGTGTCGGCGTTTTTGTTGACGTCCAGAACATGTACTATTCTGCAAAGAATTTATACGGCAAAAAAGTGAATTTCGCAAATATTCTGCGTACTGCACGCGGCGAACGTACGTTAATCCGTGCCATAGCATACGGCATTCGCGCTGAAGCCATGAAAGAACAGACTTTTTTTCAGGCGCTTGAAGCCATCGGATTCGAATTAAAAATAAAAGACATCCAGATTTTTGCCGGCGGCGCGAAAAAAGGTGATTGGGACATTGGCATCGCGATGGACGCGATTGAAACCGCGCCGAGATTGGACGTCGTTGTTCTTATTTCAGGTGACGGCGATTTTGTTCCATTGGTCGAACATTTGCGTCGTGCATTGGGTTGTAAAGTTGAAGTGATGGCGTTCGGAAAGAGCACCAGCTCAATGCTCAAAGAAGCGGCTGATATTTTTACTGATCTTGATGCAGACATCAGAAAGTATTTGATTACGAAGAGCGCGTAACCTTTTTATTCTCAGCCTTTTTCACCTCATCATGATTCAAAAAGTCTTCTTCAAGAACAACAAGAACCAAAAATTAGCCGCATGGCTTCACACACCATCAGGCAATGGCCCTTTTCCCGCAGTTATTCGCACCCACGGTTACAAAAGCAACAAAGACGGCAGAACCAGTATTGTATTGGCAGAAAAGTTTGCAGACATTATCTATTTTCGTTTTGACATGCACGGCCATGGCGAAAGCGATGGTAACCCTGATGACATTGACGCACTTCAATGTGCCTATGATGTAAAAAGCGCAATTACATATGTTCGTTCGCTTCCACAAGTTAACAAGAAACGCATCGCCATCACCGGCAGTTCGTTGGGTGGCATGGCAGTTCTTTTGGCAGCAGCGTGGGAAGATGTCGCAGCCCTTGTTCCAGTCTGTCCCGTGACTGATTTTCATCCATTCAGGAAAAGTGATGTAAAATACAAGTCATTGATAGGACAGCTCGGCAGCGAAAACATCTACAAAGAAACCGAAAAAATATCCTCGCCGACATTCATCATCCACGGCGACAATGATACAGTCGTTCCTATTACCCAATCAATCGAACTTGTCCGTCATTTGAAAGACGCGACGTTGCATATTGTTCCCGGAGCCGACCACATCTTCAGTCATGAATCTCATTTTCAGCACATGATTAAGCATACTGTAGAGTTCATTCGCTCAAAATTGTCTCAATGAACCCATTTGAAGAACTCAGGATTTCGGTAAAGAAGTGTCGCAATCTTTGCCCATGGACAAAAGAGCAGACGATGCTTTCTTTTTCAGAAGCGATGCTGAACGAAGCAGAAGAAGCTGTTGAGGCAGCGCGAAAAAAAGACGTCAAAAATCTCCGCGAGGAAATTGGCGATGTCATCTGGGACGCCATCATGACTGCACATATTGCCGAGGAAAACGGGCTTTTTACTGTTGACGATGTCATGAAAGAAGTTGTTGAAAAGATGCATCGCCGCAAGCCTTTCGTATTTAGCGGCAGACAGGTGACACTGGAAGAGGCAAAGCGATTATTTGCAGATGCGAAGCGGAAAGAAAAGTTAATAAACGCAGAAGAAAACAGGTAATCAATGATACCAAAAAAATATCAGCACGACAAGCTTCTCTGGTTGACTGAGCAGCGTCAGGATTTGGTAGAAAAGCATCGCGGGCAGTGGGTTGTACTCGACCCTGAGCATAACAAAGTGTTTGCGAGTGATGATTTACATGGCGCAGTCGTAGCATTTGAAAAAGAGCATCCGGGAGAAGTTCCAAGCTTCTTTAAAATTCCAACAAAAGAAGAAGAATTGTGTGCATATGGAGTATTCTTATAAACGCATTGGGCAGCGAGATTATCCTATCATCTCCATGGATATTAAAAGCAATTTGCGCACAAAGCAGACGCATGCGCTGATTGATTCAGGTTCAATGCTTTCTCTCTTTGGACTGGAAGTCGCAAATGAATTGGGGATTTTATATAAAAATGGAAAACCGACACGCATTGCGAGTGTTCATGGAGAGTTGCTCGTTTACATTCACTCATTACATCTTATAATTATGAATCACGAATTTAGTTGTCAGGTAGGATTTTCTGACGAATTTAAAGCGAATGTAAATTTATTGGGGCGGATGGACTTCTTCGACAATTTTCTCATCACGTTCGACGAAAAGCATAAGAAGGTTGTTCTTGACAAGTACTAAAATGACCTACCTCGACAATGCAGCAAGCACAAAGGTCGCGCCTGAAGTAGTCAAAGCGATGCAGCCCTATCACACAACATTCTATGGCAATCCGAGTTCCACTCATTCACTGGGCAGACAAGCTCACGACGCAATCGAAAATGCGCGAAAGCTCATCGCAAAAAAAATCAACGCCAAACCACACGAAATCATTTTCACCAGCGGCGGCACAGAAAGCAACGTATTGGCATTAACTGCCTCAGAGAGAATAATCACTTCAACAGCAGAGCACAGTTCTATCCTTAATTGCGTAAAAAATTCAAACGTCACGTACTGTCCCGTTGATAAAAAAGGATTTGTTGATTATCTTTTTTTGAAAAAAAACATTCAGAAAAATTCGTTAGTCTCAATCATTCACGGCAACAACGAAATCGGCACAATTAACGACATAGAAGCAATAGGAAAGCTCTGTAAACAAAGAGGCGCATTATTCCACACGGACGCATCGCAAAGTTTTCTCAAGGTTCCAATCGATGTAAAAAAAATGAATATTGACATTCTCACATTAAACAGCCATAAAATTCACGGCCCGAAAGGCATCGGCGCATTGTTTGTTCGTGATGGTATTCATTTATCACCGTTGTTTCGCGGTTCGCAAGAACAGCAGTTGCGTGCAGGCACTCAAAATGTTTCTGGTATTGTCGGTTTTGCAAAAGCCGTTGAACTCTGGGAAAATTCAGATAACCTTCATATAAAAAAATTTCGTGACCTACTCATCAAAAGATTGCTTTCCATTCCAAACACAATTCTCAACGGAAGCAAAGAAAGACTATGTAATAATATCAACATTTCATTCAAAAATGTACTTGGCGAAACCGTTGTCAAACATCTTGATTCCCAAGGCATTTGCGCGAGTACAGGAAGCGCATGCACCTCTCATCAGATAGAACCGAGCCATGTGCTGAAAGCAATCGGTTTGCCGAATGAATGGGCTCTCGGCGGTGTTCGTTTCAGTCTGAGCCGTTACACCACAACAGAAGAAATAAATAAGACCATTGCACTAACAAAAACAATCGTAGCAAGCCTCAGAAAAATATGATATCTCAAAAATCAATCCCTTTGTTGAGCATCATCGGCATTCTCATTTCTGTGTATCTTACCTATCTTCATTACGTGCCAGAAAAACTGGACGCGAGCTTTTGCAATATTTCAAATTATCTTTCATGCTCAACAGTCAATCAAAGCAGTTACGCTCTTTTGTTTGGAATACCTGTCGCGCTCATAGGCATTTTTGGTTTCATTCTGATTTTATACCTCTCCAAAAGCAAATCTCAATACACAAATGTCGCACTTTTTTATAGCTCAGCTCTTGGATTATTGTTCATGCTTTATCTTTTGATTGCCGAATTGTTTGTCATCAAAGCGCTTTGTATTCTGTGCACCGTCGTGCTTCTTGTGATTCTTGCGATATTCCTCATCACAGTAAAAGCGCACGGCAAAGAAAGCCTTCAGTTTTTGAAAGACATCAGATTCGAATAAGCTTTATAACCCCTTTATCTTATTCAATCCTGCCCAAAAAGCGCCTGCGGCCGATGAATGGCACTTTAGAACCTGTGCATCATGCAGGAGTTGAAGAACAGACGAGGCCGCTGGCTTTTTTATAGATATAAAGTCACGGTCTGAAGTTACGAAAGGAAGAAAAAAACAAAACGTTTAAAAATAATTTTTTCGCCTTCCTTCCGCTTCAACGACAACCACGAACAAGCGTGAGCATGTCTGCAACTATTGAAGTCGATATAACCTTTATACAATTATACGAAATGTTTAATAAGAATAAAGTTTTTTACTTTCACATGGTTGTGCTCAAGAAAAAATGGATTACTATAACAATAATCATCGTCGCGCTCATCGTTGCATACAACGTATTCTTCAGTGCTTCTTACCCTAACATCAACACTCCAAAACCAGTGTTCGGCAATGAAAAAGCAAAAGTAAACATCATCGAATTCTCTGACCTGCAATGCCCCGCATGTAAATCTGCCCATCCGGTTGTCCAGCGTATCAAAAACGAGTACAAAGATAACATCTCCTTTGAATACTATCATTACCCGTTGCGCGCAGTGCATCCATACGCTCAAAAAGCAGCAGAAGCAGTCGAGTGCGCAAACGACCAGGGCAAATTCTTTGAATATATCGACGCAGCATTTGTGCAAAGCCCAGACCTTCAGAAGAAAAACCTCAAAATTATTGCTGCACGATTAGGTCTCGACGCAGAAAAATTCAACAATTGCCTTGACTCCGGCGCAAAAACAAAAATTGTCGAAGGTGACGTTCGTCTGGGTGATGCAAAGACTGTTAAAGGTACACCAACATTCTTCATCAACGAAAAACTTCTCGACAGCTGGGATTACGATTCACTCAAGGCTGCGATTGAACGGGAATTGCGGTAACTTTTTTTTCTAAAAAAATCTAAAAAAACACACATTTAAATATTAGTTTTGCTTTCCTTACCTTCAGTTCGTTAAACATCCAATGCTAAAAAGAGGGGTTGAGTGATGAGAATTTGTAGGTACAAATCATTATTTTTAATTCTATCTCTCTTGTGTGTTTTGTCATTATCGGTTTCTGCGGCAATATTCACAGGCAATGCAACCTTGCAGGAATATAGTTTGAACACATCATCACAACTTAATTTTCCAAACCAGAGCATCAACAGTAATGGCTATGTTCGCTTCTTCAATACATCGTCCTGTGCAAACATTATGGCAGTTAATAATGCAAGACTTTATTTTTTGGGGAGTTTGACATTTGATGGTACGGTGAACAGGCTCGACCTTTTCAGTGAATTCCCACACATAGTGACCATAAACTGGGTTGATGTGTTTGGGGCAGGAAGTCCATATCAGTCAAATACGGGCTGGTGTGTTAACCCAGGTGATTTCCTTGCATTTTACATGCCTGACGTCAAGTATGCTGTTGCAGTTGTCAAGTCAGTTGATATCAGCAACAATGTAACATTAGAATATATCTACAACAATCAGGCGACTAATAATACGTTTTACAACGACACCGGCTGTTTTGTCAACCAAAATGACACTACCTGTTTTAGCGACAGGACCCAAGATTGTTACTGGGGCCAAGGCTTATGCAGACAATCTTTTGGCTTCGACGAGCACTCTTTTGCCGGCTGCGAAATGCTTCCCAAAAAAGCATGTGATGCGATTAATGAGACGGTCTGTTTATGGGATTCTGCCGCAGGAAAACAAGGATTATGTCTTGGACAACAAAACCTACACCCCGAGTACGGATTCAACTGTACCAACATCATCAATGAGACCTTCTGCGCAAACCAGGCTTTTACTGTGGGAACAGGTTTTTGCAGCGCAAATGCAACAGACCCTACTGTTTGTATCGTGAACAAGACAAAAACTTTTGCCGACATCGCAGATCCTCCTGTTTTTTCATGCTCTGCAACCACAGCATTAAACAATCAAAGCTTATGTCAGAATTTGAGCGACACGTATTACATGGCCTGCGGCTGGAACAATGTCACCAGTAGATGTGAAGATATTTTCATTGATTTTGGAAAGTTCCACGACTTTGGTGATATCAACGGCGAAGACGCCTGTAAAATGATGGGTGGCGCATGGAAAGAGGACACAGCATACGAACCGATAAGCGGTAAATTATCATCAGAGAAATGGTGTGAATTTGGTGTTGCTCCACCTACCTTTGATAAAGGGGGCAGCGGCAAATTCTTTGGGAATGCAAATAGCATTGGCGATTGCAGTCAAAGCTGTTTTGCATGTGAATTTAATACGTCAGCATCGCCACCTGCAGTTTGGGCGAGTTCTACGATAGCACAAAACAAATGCCAGGAGTCAGCAGCCTCATGCACATACCGTGCAGACACAAATGCATTTAATGGATATGGTTGGTGTGAACCTGCGGGAGGTTTCCACAGTGGTACCAATTGTGATACTTCCTGTGGCGATTGTAACATGCTCCCCGGCTCTCAGTCTGCATGCCTTAATTCAACAGCACAATGCCGCTGGGATAATGCAACAAACTCCTGTATCGGCCAAGGCGAAAAGAGCTGTAGTCAGGATTGTTTTCAGTGTTATGATAAACCCAGCTGTGATCAATCAGCCGGCAGTGGCGGTTGCCTGTGGGACACTTCAAGCTATATTTGTAAGCCCAAAGGCGGCTCATATGAAATCTGTTATGATGGCGTAGATAATGATAACAATGAAAAGATAGACTGTGCGGATTTTAAATGTTCATCTGATATGTTCTGCGGCGGCGGTATTTCAGACACAAACAATTGTTTCCAGTTCGACACGTACAAATACGGCGTAACCGCACAGGGAAACTGCACTGCAACAACCGGCTGCACGTGGATAACTGATGACCTTGGCTTCAACTATTGTGGTCCACAATCAGAGTTATGCTGGAGAAATACAAGCTTTTACGATGATCAGACCGGCTGCAATAACTTTGGTGGTGGTAACGTCTGTACCTACACAGCTGCAGGCCTCTGTGAAGAAAATAGCACGCTAACAACATCATGCAGCGGGCAAAACACACAAGGTGGCTGTCTTGGGGTTACAGGTTGTAAATGGAATGCATTTGAACATCAGGGCTTTAGTGGCAGTGGTGGTTATTGCGAACTCGCAACAATTGTTGAATGTGAAAACAATGTCACAAGACAAAATAACCAGTCCGCATGCATCGCTGTCGGCTGTACATGGCAGGGTGGTATACTAAACAATAGTGAGGGATTTGTCCAGAATTGCATCAGTCCTTGTAGCGATCCTGATATTTCGACTGAAGCGCGATGTGTTATTGCAGAAAGGGGCGGTTTTTTCAATGGCACCTGTCGCTGGTACGGTGGTCAATGCGAACCAAAAAATAGTATCGGCTCATGCCCGGACAATGATGGCGATTACACTGCATGTACGACAAATTCAAACTGCAAGTGGTTCACCGACCCATATGGTGGGCCTGTACGTTACCCCAATGGCTCAACCACTTTCCGTGATTACGTACAAACTCGTGAAACCTGGTTTGCTATAGGGTTGCAACGCCCATCCAATGGCGCAAAAAATATATCGGTCTATTCTTTGAATGGAAGTGGGACTAACTACCTTAAAATTGTCATGGCAAATATCAACGAAACCAATCTTGAGTTTCAGCCAAACATAAGTACAATCATATGTAACGGTACAACAATAGCACGTTTCAATATGTCAATCAATGCAACCAATCAGCAAGGCAGGTGTCTGCTCGGTAGCTGCCATACCTACAATGATACGTACACCTGCGCTGGTGAAAAGCTTCATTATTTTATTAACACAACAATTGAAGTTCTTTGGGAAACACCCCGCGAAAATCTCTGGGGAATTGATAAAGTCACAGGCACAGTAAATGTTACAGACACGGCCAATATTTCAACAGTGAAGGTCGACGGTCTGCTGGGCGACCAGAATCATGAACCTTCATCAAATGATACCGCAACCAATGCCACACGCATCCGTACTCAACCCGGCTACTGCGATGGTAAACTGGAACAAACATTTTTTGCTGGAATGGATGCTGAACCTCCAACCATCGTTGCTCTTGATGTGCCGGGAGATGGTCTTACAGGTCACCCCTACACAGATATAGCTGGTGTTGGTGTGAAGAAAACACCCGAAGCATACATGTATGGTATCAAAGTACAGGATTTCAACGGCTCATCTGTATGCTTTAATGTCCCATTGCAGGGGACCACAACACTTGGTGCAGGCAAAAACCAGTCAAAGTACTATCTCTATCTTGATACGAATGGTGTACAAACGGGAGGATGCTCTCCAATAGACAACACCAGTCTCACTGGTTTTGAATACCTCTTCAAATATACTACAGAAATTGACTCTACAAACAAGCTCGTTGAGACAAAACTCTCACTATCCTGTAACAATGGCACGTGGATATCCACAAGTGTCCCATTGAACTCTGATAAAAACAAAGCCTGTTCATTTGTCGGCGGCCCTATATTTGCAATTGATGCGGGTATTTTTGGAGGAAAAACTGACGTCAACACAAGCAAATCCTGGCGCGCCTATGGAACAACCGCCAGTTTGGGCGGAAATGCATCAAACATCACAGATAGAAGCTTTACCGGTGAGAGTGATTTTAAAGGCATTGACGTAGACATTATTGACTGCTGGAGTACGGAAGACAAAGATAACTCACAATGCAATAAATTCAAGCAGTTTGGATTTTCACCAGGCGAATTTGGACCTGCATGTACGGACAACAAAGACAATGATGGCGATGCACTGACTGATTGTGCAGACTACGACTGTAAATTCGACCCATTCTTCTGTGCAAGCAGCAGCAAATACATTGTTCTGGGCGAGTCGGACCCGAATGATGAAACAGCTCCGACAATCACAAGCAAGAAAGTAAATGACAAGATACCAACAGCATTATCTTTTATTTATGGTACCGACGAACCTTCAAATGCAAGTGTCAAATACTACTATAATGATTCAACCTGTGGCACGCTCAACGCAACATTTAATGATGAAGCGCTTGGCAATGCCGATACATTTGATGATTACCGACCTCAGCATATTGTTGATGTAACGGGGCTTGCAGCAAATAAGACGTATTTCTATAAATTGCAGACGTGCGACTCAAGCGACAATTGTGCAGTCAGCAAATGCATCAATTCAACAACAGCAACGACCTTTTCGAACATTACGTTTAAAATTGAGGTACCATCTGGCTGGACGATTGACATTCCATCCATTAATTTGTCAAACTTCAGCAAAAATTACGCATTGAAAGCATCAACCCAGTATTTGGACGAGATTAATATCACCATCAATCAGACGAATAGCACGTATGCAATTAAGCTTGTCGGCATCGATATATTCGAAAAACAAACACTCAACTTGTCACGCTTCATCACCGATACGGATACATTTGGTGCTGACGCTAACCAGTATCAGGCGTTCAAGCAGAAGACCGGCATGGATAAAGTTATTGTCACAATTCCAACAGACAGTGAGGACAGTTCAGTGCAACACTGTGATGATAACGGTGCAAATTGTGTAGCTGTAACCAGTAAGCTGGTATGCACATTTAAAAGTACATATACCGAATGTGCAATACCTGAAGCAGTAGGTCTTGGCTTCTCAAGCTACAAGAGTGTCGGAACAACAAGCAGCAGTCCCTCAGGCGGCGGCGGTGGTTCATCAGGCGGCGGCGGTGGAGGCGGTGGCGGAGCTGCAGGTGGTGCAAGCGTTGTATCACAAACTCAAACATGGAAAGATGTCAGTGCTGGCAGCAGCGTGACGATGTCTGTTGCAAAGAATGATTTAGCAATAACTTCAATCGTTGCAACGATGGTAAATAGTGTTACTTCTCTCGAAATCAAAGCAACTGGCTATGGAGCAAAGCCGGAAGGCGTTTCATCAATATCAGCAACAGCCTACCAATACTTAGAGCTTACAACGACGGCACAAAAAGCAGACTTCAGTGGTGCAACCATTTCATTTACTGTTGATGATACCTGGCTCAAGCAGAAGAACATTGCTGCTTCAACCGTTGCACTCTACAGGTATTCTGACGGATGGACAAAGCTATCAACAACCTACGAAGGATTATCAGGAAACACACATACTTTTGCAGCAGAAACGCCCGGATTCAGCTATTTTGCGATTGCTGGAGAACAGGGAACAGCAGCAGTCGCACAGCCTATTACGTCAGAGGTAACGGGCGCAGCGACGCAGCCAGTCGAAGAGGTTGCACAAGTGCAGTCCGCAGCAGTGGCAGAATCAGGAAAAGGTGCAATGTTCTTCGTAGCAATAGGATTGATTGGTCTGAGTGTTCTCATCATTGCAGTGGTTCTGGCACGACGAAGAAACTATTAGCGGATGATGTCCAATTATGTGTGAACTTAGATAATCTTCACGCAAGGTACGACCTATGGACTCCCAGTCTCGTTGCTACGAAAGGAAGAAAAAAATAAAACGTACGTATTTTTTTTCGCCTTCCTTCTTCTCCAACGACCAATCGCACTCATCACTTATCGCAAACTATAAAAATCCTAAACAATTACGTAAATTCATGGTGATTGGACGTTTTGTACTTCTCATTATTCTTTGTGCTTCTTTTGCTGCAGCTGACGGATACAACAATAGCAACCACGAAACACTTTCTGAACAATCAATCTCTCTTGTGCTTATTGCATCTGCATTCATCCTTCTCTGCGTATGTACTGCTGCCTTCATGAAAAAAAAGTCAGAACGATTCAAAGTTGCACTCTTCTCATTGATAGTCACAGCAACCATCGCAACAACTTTGTATCTTTCGGTTTCAACCGTGCTGCTCAACACGCGTTCTGAATCAAATGGCCCGGTTCACTGGCATACTGATTTTGAACTATGGAAATGCGGCGAGCATATTGACTTAATTGAACCCGCAGGTTTATCCAACCGTATCGGTACGCCCGTCTTTCATGAGCATGGCGACCAGCGCATCCATGTGGAGGGCGTTGTAACCCAGCTTGAAGATGTAAGCCTAAAAAATTTCTTTTATGTTGTGGGAGGCAAGCTTTTTGATGATGGGTTTGAGCTGCCAACAGATAATGGTGTTGTAACTGCATCTGCAGGTGAACGTTGCCCATTAGGTGACGGAAAACTTCAGGTATTTCTTTATCATGTAACTAATCCGGACCCGTCAAAGAACAAAGGCTTTACCTACACCCAGACGAAACTTGAAGATTTTACGCAGTACGTCCCTGCACCGTATGCGCATGTTCCTCCGGGAGACTGTATTATTGTTGAATTTGATATTGAAAAAGAAAAAACCGATAAACTCTGCGAAACCTATCGAATAGCACGAGACAAAGGGTACATTACAGAGGTGACCGATGGCCGTTGAGGCGTATCTTCCAACGCTTGGAACGGTCGTTGTAACGGCAATGATTGATGCCATTAACCCGTGTGCTATTGGTGTTCTTATTCTGATGATATCGGTGTTGCTCGCAGGAAAGCAATCAACCAAAAGAATGCTTTTTTTAGGGTCGCTCTACATTTTTTCAGTGATGACCGTTTATTTTGTCGCAGGGCTTGGGCTCATTTACTTCTTTGCCGCTCTCCCACTCATTGTAGCAGAATACCTTTCAATTACTGTTGGCGTCTTGATTATTTTTGCAGGACTGCTTGAAATGAAAGACTATTTCTGGTACGGTCGGTGGTTTTCATTAACCATTCCCCCTATATTTGCAAAAAAGCTGCATAATTACACCTCAAAAGCAACGATTCCGGGAGTAATCATGCTGGGCGCTTTCGTGTCTGCCGTTGAGCTTCCGTGTACTGGCGCGCCGTATCTCGCAATCATCACCCTATTATCACAATATTTCGATTTTACCGCATTTCTTTTGCTGGTGCTCTACAACGTTTTATTTACCTTACCATTATGGGTTATCTTGTTCATGGTCGCTGCGGGCAAGAAGCTGCACGACGTTAAAAAATGGAAACAGGACAGTAGGGGTACAATGCGATTGTTAATCGGTCTGATGCTTGTGGGCATGGGCTGGCTGTTGATGCTCATCGCCAACGGTACAATCAATTTCGGGTAACATGGAACAAACAAAATACGTCGTCAAGCGGAGAAATCATGCACATCTGTATGATGAGCGAAAGGTCTATGGTTCCGCATATGCTGCCTGTTATGTGGTGATGCTCAATCACCGTGCGTGTGAAAAGATTGCGAACAAAGTTACGAAAAACATCACGACATTAGTTCATAAAAAGAAAACTATTTCCTCAACCGAAATCTTTCATCATGTCATCCGTGAGCTGAAGAAGCACAACAAGAATGCCGCGTTCATGTACGAGACACATCGGGATATTGCTTAGTACTCTCAAATGTAAAAGTATATTTTAGTAAAATACATTTTATTGCACATTTATATTTTAGCAAGTACCGCAAACCATTTAAGTGTCTGAAAATTCATTACAGCATGAGAACCGTCTTGGTGTGTCTATTGGTTCTTCTCAGTTTTCTCTTATCGTACCATCTTACCATTGCAACGCTCTCTCTCGCTCCTGAACAGCAGGAAGTTTTTTCTTTCCTTTATTCTGACAATTCATTAGGCGGCTTTACACTGTCAGAAATATCCCACCTCTATGATGTAAAGAAAGTCATGAATGGTGCAGCCGCAGTATTTTTTGTTGTCGTCCTACTGACTGTATCTGTTGTTCTTCACAATTTCGACAAAAAAGCGTTTCTTATCGCGGGATTCACTGTATGTTCAGTTGTTTTCCTCCTCCTCCTGCTTGTTTTTTTTTATTTCGACCAATTATTTGCTGCTTTTCATTCGATTTTCTTCGCTCAAGGCACATGGATATTTTCACCAGATAGCAAGCTTATCCAGCTCTTTCCCTTATCCTTCTTCATTACTCTAACGAAAAGAATATTAATCGGAACGCTTACCTGTTCAATCGTGCTCATTGGAGTGTATAAATTAAAATGAAAACATTTTTCGGTCTGTCTGGGTTTCTTGTCCTCTTAATCTTTATTGTCGGGCTTATTGTTATTATCGGATTTTTGTTCCATCTGTTGTTCATGCTGTTACCCATCATCATTGTTGTCATCATTTTTTACATGCTCTTCCGTTATCTGAACAAGTTGAAAAAATGAAGCCTCTTATTGTCGTCAATTTCAAGGTGTACACAGAATCAACAGGAAAGAACGCAGTTTCTCTTGCGCAAATGTGCGAAAAAGTCCATCGCGAAAAAAAAGCCGATATCATTGTTGTGCCGTCGCTGCTCGACCTTCAGCATGTTCGTTCTCATGTCAAGATTCCTGTGTTTAGCCAGCACGTTGACATTCAAGACCAGGGTGCTTTTACCGGTCACATTCCTGCCGCATTGCTTCACGAGCATAAGCTCGATGGTTCTCTCATCAACCATTCCGAACATCCATTGCCCTTGCAGCAGATTGTCTTGGCCGTACAACAAGCCAAAAAACACAAGCTCAAGGCCATCGTCTGCGCGCCAACAATCACAATGATTCGTGAGATTCTCTTGCATTGCAAGCCTGATTACATCGCATATGAGCCGCCTGAATTGATAGGCGGAAATATTTCAATAACCGATGCAGAGCCTGACTTGATTGAAGAAGCTGCGGAAGCTTGCACCGTCCCACTGTTGTGTGGCGCAGGCATAAAAAAATCTTCCGATGTAAAGAAAGCACTTGAACTTGGTTGTGCTGGCATTCTTGTCGCGTCGGGCGTTATAAAAGCAAGTAATCCTGAGAAAGTGCTGAGAGAATTGTGTGTGTGGTGAATGACTTTTATAGGAATAGTGATTAGCTGGTATTAAGCAACATAGTATATCTACAAAAAGCTGGTGAACTCAATGTATTTATTTTTTGATACAGAAACGACAGGACTTCCAAAAAGCAGGAATGCGCCCGTTTCAGATTTGAATAACTGGCCACGATTGGTTCAAATTGCATGGTTGCAGTGTAATCAGTCTGGCAAAGAGATAGTAAAGCAAAGTTATATTATCAAACCGGACAATTTTGAAATTCCTCAAGATGTCATTAAAATTCATGGAATCACAAATGAAAAAGCAAACAAATTGGGTATTCCTTTACAAAAAGCGTTAAGTGAATTTTCTACTCTTCTCATAAATTCGAGTTTATTAATTGCACACAATATTGATTTTGATGAAAAAGTTGTAGGTTCTGAATTGATGAGAACCAAAATTAAAAATAATCTTTCTTCAATAACAAAAGTCTGCACACAGAAGACAACAACCGATTTTTGTAAAATTCCATGTCATTATGGGTATAAATGGCCAAGCTTAATGGAGCTCCATCAAAAATTATTTAATAATTCATTTGACAAAGCACACGATGCCCTCAGTGATGTCTCTGCTTGTGCAAAATGTTTCTTTGAATTAAAAAAGCGGAATATAATCAAACTTTGACGAGGAGCGTATGGACTCCCAGTCAAGTTGCTACGAAAGGAAGAAAAAAAACTCGTAAAAAACATTTGATTTTCGACAAAAGTACCTTCGCTTCATCGGGTGAAAACCGGCAATCCTGAGAAAGTGCTGAGGGAATTGTGTGTGTTGAATATTTCCAATAATATCCTGTCATCATCTATTTGTCCTCTCGCCATTTCTTTTTCTTGAAATTTTATTCCGTTCAGTCTTTTGCTCTGATATGGTTACTTCAATTTTTTTATCTGATGAATCATCAATAAAATAACGTATCCTTTCATCAAAATTGCATATCAAATATCTTTTTTTTTTAGTTAGAAACCAAATAATCTGTTCATAATATTCGGGCAGACAGTCTACACGGTAACCTTTGCCAAGATATTCCCCTTTACTTACTTCTTTTCCGATGAGGCTTTCGGCAAATTCTTTTGCTTTGATAATGTCTTTTTCAAACTCTTCTTTGGCTATTGCTTTCGCTAATAACGTTTCGCCGTGATCGCCTTCATACCACTGATATTCTATTTTGAATATATTCAGTTCAGTCATTTACTTCATCCAACTAATCTTCTTTTCTCTCTTCATTCTTTTATCTTCAGCCTCAACGTTTTCCTTTTTTGACAATTCTAAAAAATTATCTCTCACATTTTTTTTTGTAACTATACTCTCTCCTAATTGTTTCTCAATATCTTTTCGAGTATTGCCTGCTACTGTCCCACCTTTTACAGCAACATGCTTGCTTTCATTAAATGTTTTCGGATTTCCCTTTTTTGAAAGTTCAGTTGTTGTTGCTTCTGCAAGCATGTTAAGAACAAGCTCCATGTTGGTCATATTATCCCGAAGATTCTCTTTCTTAAGATTCTTAAGTTGTTTGTATTCGGATACTGTTTTCCCAGACCATGCCTTGGTAATCTCATTCGTGAGTATAGCAAAATCTGATTCTTTATCAATTCCTGCTTTGTTCCATTCATCAGTTAATTCTTTTCGCACCTCAATAGTTTTAAGTCGTTGATTAACCCACTCTTTGGAATATCCTTTTTGAAGATAGGTTTTCATTGCTCTGTCAAAAGCAAGTTCAGGGTCCTGTGTTTCTTCAATCCTTTCGTATCCTACTTTTGCCAGCCAAACTTTGAATGGCTCTGCATTTTTTGATGGTATCGATTGCACCAATCGTAGAATTTGCTCGGTATCACCTACATCAGTCAGGTAAAACTTACCATCGGAAGACTGCATTTTCAGTTGGTTACAATTTGTAACCGACTCATTTCCCTCCTCTTTAAGCCTAAATTTCAACACTTTCCAATAATTATTAGCATTGGTACTATCAGTAAGTATGGCGATTACATCAATTATCGAAAAGTACCATTTTTGATATTCTTCGACCCATTGAACACGGACTTTTTTGTTTTCAAAGATTTTTATTGAATGCTTTTCATTCATCTATAAACTAAATTATTATTTATTATATAAACTCTATTACTCAATCCAACCTCCCCTATAATTTATAAACCAAATCAAATCACACCACCAGTATGAAAGCAACCCGCATCCTCAGCATATTTTTCACCGCGTTACTCATCAGCCTTGGAACAATCATTATATCATCAATACTCAAACTTCCGGGAGCGTTTCTCATTTTCCTCTTGAGCCTTGTATCTCTCTCCATCTGGCAGTTCTATTGCGACACCACAAGAACAATGTGGATACGTGCTTTTTTCATTCTTGGAGCTGAATCAATCATCACACCAATTGTGCTTTTTCTGACGGTCGCAGCACGTGTGAATTCTACCACATCAGGTGCAAAGCTCGGCACATTGTTCGCAGGCACGGTCGTTGTCGGAATGGCAGCGGTTGTCGGACTAGCTCTTGGAGTTGCGTTCATTGCTGCAGGAATGATTATGTTACGAAAGAAACATGCCTAAAAGTTCGTAGAAGCAGAAGTAAGGCGAAAAAAAGTTACGTAACATTTATTTTTTCTTCCTTTTGTAACACCACACAAAAAAAGATTGTTTTGATCATACAAACTGTAAAGCTTCTACGTCACCTTCACTCGTATCTTCTGTATCTTATCATATGGTTGCCCTGCGTTCAACACTTTCACATTAAAATTATACAATCCCGAAGGCGCATCTTTTGGTATTTCAGCAAGAATGCTGACAACACGCTGCTCATTCTTCCCAATCACCTGCGGAGTATTATCATACAACAGCCATGACGTAGGATTAATCAAATTATTAACAACATCCGTTGGCACTTCTTTGTCAGCATCATCAAAAACAGTAGAAACAGCCACTTCAACAACAAATGAGGCTTCATCTCCGATGTTCAATATGCCCAACCCAAACACATATCCTTCGCCGCGCTCAATAGTTTGCTGACCGAATGGAATAGCAAGCTGCTGTCCTTCGTTCAACAATTCCGCAAGCCTTTGCTGTGTTCGTTCATCCAGTTTTTGTTGTGTTTCAACTGCAGATGTGTAAAAATTTTTGATGAGTGCAATGCCCCCAACCAGAAGTGTAATGGAAATAATAATGGTAATAAGAAAACTCATGGACAGCTGAATACTGCCCAGTTTGTTAATTCCGTTCATCCTACCGTCACAAAGAATGTTTTAGCATCGTAAATCGACGTTGGGTCGTTTGGATTTGTTCCTGTACGTTCAATCTCAATCTTATACAAATACGTATCCTTGATGCTTGGTGCCTGATAATTCAATGGGATGACTCTCGACTCTCCTTGTCCGAGCTTCTGTACGGTGTTATCCCAAAGAAAAATGCCTGTTGTTTTGTCAACATCATCCAACCTTGAGTCCGGCTGCAATATCTTAAACGTCTGATCAGTAGCGTCTCTGTAGGACACTTTCAGCGTAAATTCAATCGGAACATCTTCCAGATTCTGCACTCCTGTCGCCAAATCTTTGCGCTCGTTGGGCGCAAGTGTTACTCGCCCAGTTGGAAACGACAACTTTTTGTTACCAACACGCAAATCATCCAGAATAGCCTGTCGTGTCTGCTCCTGCACTGTTGTTGCGGTGTCTGAAATACTTCGTATTTGTGTTCTGATAAAATTCAATCCTAACCCTAATAATGTCATTGCTAAAACTATAACAATAATAACTTCAATCGATAAGTTCATTGCCCCTTTTTTGTGCTTTCGCATATGTGCACCTCTTTACATCCAATAAATAATGGTATCTATAAAAAGGTTGCGTCTTATCATTTGTTGCTACTTTTAAGAGATACTCAAAGAAATATTTATAATCTTGCGCATTTCCGTTTTTGTCATGATTATCTCAGAAGAGAAGTTTACGCATTTGTATGGCGAACGAAGCGGGACTACCTGTTTTATGAGAAGCTTTTCTGATTCACCTCACCAAGCAGAAGTGCTTTTCAGGCTGGATAGACTGGGAAAGCGTCTCGGCGGTCTTGCTGTAATGGTCATAGGATGCTCAACAGGCCAAGAAGTCTATTCCTATGCTTTGATGTGCGAGGCAAATGGGTTCAAAGATTACACTACTGAAGGCTGTGATGTAAATAGCACCGCAATAACATGTGCTCACAAGGGCGCTTGTCATTTGAATTGGGAAGGTCCGGATGTTTTTGACACATTTGCGATACCCAAAGAATTGTATCGTATTGAAGGAAAAGCTCCTGATGAAAGTCGTGATTTCAGAAAAGTTACAATAGCAGACCATGTTCGTGCGCACACTCAATTCTTTCAGCATGATATATCTCTTGAACCACTTCCGAAAACCTATGACGTTGTTGCCTGCAATAATACTCTACCACAACCACAGCGCGGCGAAAGAGACGCAGCAGTTCAAAATGTTGTTTCTGCCGTCAAACCTGAAGGGTTTATTATTTCGAATCATGGATATCTTTTTCCAAAATACATCGTCCAAAAACATTTCTTAAGGTAGATTGGCGTTACGAAAAGAAAAAAAAGTAAATCGTTCGTAAAAACCTCAATCTCGTAAAAGTAAGCAAACCCTCCTATTTTGTACTATTTATAGTATTTTTCACGATAAAACGTACGAAATAGAAAGATTTTTATAGTCTGAAATTATTAAGATATTATGGTCACAAAGTATGACATCTTCGAATTTGCATATACAACCAGAAATCCGATCAAACCAATAGAGGTAGCTAAAAATTTCAACAAGTCTAAAAGTGAATACGACAACATCTATAGGATGCTTACTCAGTTAGTCCACGATGACCTGCTGAAAAAAACAGACGACGGCTTTCAGGTAAGAAAAACAGACAATGCCGATGTACTCTATCAGATTATCTTTCACTGTTTAAAAAGCGGGATTAACTACAACCAATTGCTAAACCCTCAACTCGTTAAATTCCTATCCAGCGCTTTGCAAAAGAAAGAGATAACATCACAGAATGCAAAGTTAAATCCTCTGACATTGAGAAAATACACAGATATTTTATACAAAAATGGACTTCTTCTGCTCATATCCGAAAAACCATTACGCGCGAAGATTTTTTCTAATATTCTCCTGCGTAATATTTTGGTGTATTTTGGCAAGTCTGTGCATATACCTGAAGATACAACCAATTATTTTGAAGAGATTGAAAAAGAGCTTGTCAGGTTCAGAAAATTAAAAAGAGAAAACGAAACAACATACATGCAAATAATTGATGATTTTGAAATTTCTTTTATTCATCATAGTTTATCTTTAGAAGGAAATCCTATAACTCTGAACGAAACAAAACGAATTTTGGTTGATAAAATAATTCCAGCAAATCTTAAGATAAAAGATATTGACGAAGTTAAGAATTATCAGCAATCTTTGGTACAGATGCTCAAAGATAGTCATGAGAAAAAGCCTTTAACCTTGCAGACAATTTTAAATTATCATCACAGAGCAATGCAACATCTTGATATTGCAGGTAGGATACGAACAGTCGAAGTTCACATCTCTGGAAATCCGAGTTTTGGGACAACAAAAGCGGCACACATTGAGAAAGAGCTTGCAGAATTACTTCAAAAGTATAATGAGTTTATCAGGAAACGTAAAACGCTTAAAGAGATTTTATATTTTGCGGTTTACTTCCATAATCAGTTTCAGCATATCCATCCGTTTGAAGATGGGAACAGCAGAACAACAAGACTAATTACATTTCATTTGCTGCAATCAAAAGACATTCCAATTTTCGATATTCCCTATGGATTGTTGGACGAATATCTTGGTTATACGAAGGGCGCACGAACGAGAGAGGACCAAAAGCTTCTTTCAAACCTGCAAAAAGTAATACTCTACAACCTCAAAAAGATAAACGAGAGGTTAAAGTAAAACTCTATTTTGTACTATTTATAGTATTTTTCACGATAAATTGTATGAAATAGAAAAAGAAACATTTTTTATAGTATTCTTACTCTTCTTACAAATAGGATGAACAAAATGCTTTTACAACAGGTGAATGAACGATTGTTCAATGTGCTTGCGAGCGAGAAATCTCTTGCGAAAGATTGGCTGAGTAAAGAGGACGCCGAAGCGTGGAAAGACTTGTAAAAGGTGATGTCGTTGTTATCCCATTTCCGTTTTCTGATTAGAGTGCTTCAAGTAAAAGGCCGGCGGTAATAGTCGCAGAATTAACTGGAGATGACTACATTGTTGCTCAAATCACCAGCGTTTCACGTTATGATGATTATGCTATAACCATTGAATCAAAAGATTTCACATCTGGTGGTCTGCCTCAGAACAGTATGATTCGACCAAATAAATTATTCACCGCTGATAAATCGCTCATCTCTTACAAAGCTGGCACTCTTCATGACAAAAAAATAAAACAAATCGAACAATCGTTGGTAACCATATTTACAAAATAAATTACCTCAACAAAAATTCTCCTGATATTCTGTAAAAGATTCTGCTAATGCAACCTACGAGCTCCCAGTCCCGCCGCTACGAAAGGAAGAAAAAAAAATAAAACGTACGTTCAAATTTTTCTCGCCTTCCTTTTGTTCTAACAACCAAACGAATTCAATAAGAAAATCTACCTCGGTCTCATCGGCAATTTCGTCTGTGCCATGTACGCCTCAAGCACTTCAATACCATGTTCAATATCTGGCTTTGCATTGTCAAAAACAATAGCTTCAAGTTTTTGTTGCAGAACCCGCGCCGCCGCCATCATGCCACCTGCACAGTGAATCTCTCCGTACATCTGTCTTTCATCTCGTTCTAATACGTAAATATGATTACCAAGTTCACCAAAAGCAATAATCTATCTTCCATTAAGAATTGCCGGTTTTATAGTATCGGCATACACTGTTCGAAATATCTCAACTCTTTCCTTAAGTGTCGGCTCTCTCTCTCTCTCATCCATTCTCCTGCGCCTGCCACGCCAATAAATCCTGTGTCGTCAATTTCTGTCCTTTCTTCAATTTTTCTTCAACACTCAACATGCGATGCTCAATTTCACTTTTCTCGCGCGCTTTCCTTTCGTTGTATCTTTCTTCTTTAACAATATCATTTTTCTTCGCTAATTCGCTCAACTTCAATAATTCTTCTTCAAGTTTCTGCCGCAAAGTATCGCGCATCGTCCGCAAATCCTTAATTTCTTTTTCATAAGCCTTCTTTTCTTTTCGAAACGCATCGACCTGCTCAAAAAGCTTCAGCATTTCTTCATGCTTCTGCTGGCTTTCCGCAGCATACTTCTGTACATTGCCGTGTGCGTCTTTACTCAAATGTTTCAATTCTCTAATCTGATGCTCTTCCATCTGTTTTTTATTCAACAGTTCAAACGCAGCTTCCGCTTGTTCTTCCTGTTTCTGCAGCTCTTTTATTCTTTTCATGAGTAGCTGCTCTTTTGAAAATGCCATGACATCAGTTTGAATGCGAAACTCAATCTTTTCAATTTCTTTTGCATACCATGATGGATTTCTAAACCCCTGCGCTGGCTGTAAATCAGAAACATCACCAATCTTTTCTTTTATTTTCTTATGAACATCAGACCGCTCATCTTTGAACTTCTTGACAACAGTCGTCAGTTCATCGCGCTGCACGCGCAACTCTTTTACCTTGTCAAGCAATGCGCCGATAGAATCATACAAGACGTTTCTTTTTGCAACAAGCGGATCAAGCTTGTCATATAAACTTCTTAATTCCTGACGTAAAGAAAGAACAATACTCTTCTGCTCCGCAAATTCTTTGAAATTGTTTTCCATGACAAGGGAGAAGAAGAGAAAAAAAAATTACCCGAAGAGTGCGCCTAATCCAGCTGCTGCTTCTTCCTCCTTTTTCTTTTCTTCTTCAGCTTTTTTCCTAGGATCTTCTTTTGGCGCTGCGGCCGCTGCTACGTTTCCGGCAGGTGCTGCGACTGCTGCTACCACTGCGCTCTTTTTGATAGCTTCATCAATATTAACACCTTGGAGTGCTGCAACTAATGCCTTGACACGAGCTTCTTCAACATGGACGCCCGCTGCTTCCAAGACCTTTTTGACACTGGTTTCTTCGACCTTCTTTCCTGCTTTGTGCAAGAGTAATGCGGCATAGACATATTCCATTTTAATTTCCTCCCGTGAGCATCTCTATTGGACGCGTAATCATCTGTTTTTAAGCTTTTTGTGTTTCCTGCATCACTGCTTGTGCAGTTCGCTCGCCTTTACCAAGCATTTCTTCAATGGTGTCTTTGCTGACGACACCTGCTTCAAGTGCAACTGCCTTTGCTTCTCTGAATGCAGTTTGTACGAGTAATTCGATGATTTCAGCAGCAGGATATGATATATCAACTGCGAGATTTCGTGCGCCGGAGATTGCGCTCATTAATTTTTCATTGAATGCATCTTCATCAATATGGAGCTGGTCTGCAGTAAATACAACTCCTTTTTCGACAACAGCGACGATATTCAACCCGATTTCCATTGGTTCAATGCCCAAACGTTTCAAAACATCTGAAACTTTCTGGTTGATAACTTCGCCTTTCCTGACAATCAAAGAGTCCTGTTTGATTGCAACTTTACCGTTTTCAACACCAGTCTTGATGCCTACGGCGCTAAATTCGCTGATGATTGGACCGGGCGCAAATGGTGTTGGCCCTGCCGGAATAACAATGTCCATCGGGGAAATTTGTCCGGGCTTTGCAGACGCACTGCTCTTGCTTTGCTGGACTGTTTTATAGAGTGAAAAAGGATTTTCTTTTGTAAACAACAATGCAGGCATTCCACCTAAGTGTGGTATAAGTTCTTTGGCACCGTCAGCACTTGCTTCGATTGCACGCTGCAGAATACGCCGTCGTGCCATGGTGAGTTCAACTTTGCCTCTCAGAGCACGTCTCATTTTCTGTAATTGAGCTGCAGGCAATAATGCTACATTAACAACGCCAACGATAGGATAGCTTTTCAGCTTTTGAACCAGCATGTCCACTGTTTGTTTTTTCTTGACGCTGACCATATTACACCGTGATTGGCTTGCTCATTGTTTTCTTGAGATAAACACGAGCAATGTTCTGTTCTTCCTGAGGGAGTATTTTTGCAATCTGTTGAACAACTGCAACAACATTATCAGCAACTTCAGTCGCATTCATACTTTCATTGCCGATGATACACTGCAACATCAATGCTTCTTTTGTCTTGACGTGCACAGTTTTTTGTAAACGTTCTTTTAACACCGACAGATTTGCCTGTGGCGGTACAACACACCCTGCTTTAGGATTGGGCATCTTTCCTCTTGGACCAAAGGTTCGACCGAATACTGCTGCAATCTGCGTCATCAAATTAGCCTGAGCAATAAAAAAATCGTATGTTTTCGCAAGTTCCTTCGTGTTCTTTGCATTTCCTTTATAACTGTCAAACTGCATTTCACGCACGACTAAATCACATGCAGTGCCTGCCTGTTCGGCAAGTTCCTGACCGACGAGCGCACATATTTTGACTTGTTTTCCGCGAGAATGAGGTAAGACGATGAATGTATCGATGGGCTGTGTCTTGACATTAACATCTTTCAACGTAATGACCAAATCGTAGCTCTGTTGGAACTTGCGCTGCTTCTCCGCAGCCAACTGTTCAACGGCTTTGATAACACGTGCTTTATCCATGAGGTCATGTTCCCGCCACAATCGTTAGTCAATAGAAAAGAACAGAAGCCTCCCATACGGGATGAATCTTTGGTTCCCTCCTATCAAACGATAGTTATCGGGTTATAAACAGCAAAAAGCAGGTTATTTATAAAGACTTCGGCTGTACCTTAGTTATTACTAAAAAATAGCAAAATTTTAAATAAAACGTACGTAACTTTTTTTCGCCTTCCTTTCTGCTCCAACGACTGACGTTGCTCAGAACAAATAAATCATGGTATCAATATGCAACAACTTTCAAGTGTGGTATTCTTGAAAAATGATTGCTATTCCTCGTAATAATTCCATCACAACCATTTGTGGTCAATATGGAAGCAATCATACCATCATTTTGCTCAATTTCTTTTCCTTGTTTGATGAGAGTGCTCAATACTTGTGCAGCCCGTATTCCCCAACCTGTACCTTCTAATATCTGTAATGAACTGAAAAATAACCGAGCCGCTTCTTCCTCTTTTGTGTTTATCATCTTTTTAAGATAAATCCCCATAAAAATCTCAAATATGTTAATGTCAGTTGTCACAATATGTTCTTTATGCCTGTCAATAATCGCAACTGCTTCTTTTTTTCCACGAAGAAAATCAATGATACAGTCAGAATCAACACCTATCATTTGAACAACTCCCTCGTCGATTTTTTTCTCAGTTCTCGAATATTTCTTTTCATATCTTCAGCATCTTCTTCAGACACATTCTTCCAAACTCCGGCAAATTTCATAACGTCTGTTTTTGTGCCAATCACACGCCTGATAACATCAGAAAAACTTTCCCCCTCGTGCTTTCGCCGCGCTAAGAGATTGTAAGCATCGTCCATAATCGCAATCGTCTTTGTTGTCATAACATCTGTGTACACATATGTATATTTATATTCTTCTAAACGCTAGCCTCTTCGATTTTAGCAACGTTCGTTTCGTGGGAGAGCCAGCAATACCAACTCTTTCAATAGAAAAATTGCTCACGTTAGGTTATTGTCGCAGCCATCCACGATAAAGCCGTCGTGTCGCTACGAAAAGAAGAAAAAAATTAAACGTTTTACGTATTTTTCCCTTCCTTTTTGCTCCAACGACTAATGCTCTTTGCTCAGGATTCCAAAGAAAAGCGAGAAAAAATGCTGGTGTCGGTTTCTTTTGGAAAACTAACCTCCGGCACATTTAAATATTATATTGTACATACATGTAATACATGGAAACAATTATATCTGTTCGGGTAGAAAAGAAGCTTCACGAGCAGATGAAAACGCATCACGAAATAAACTGGAGTGCCGTGTTGAGAAAGTCTATCACTGAACGGCTTGAGAGCAAAGAACTTGATAAAGAAAAAGCACAAGCCGCGCTGCGTGATATCCGTCGTCTGAGGCGTTCAAAAATGTTTAACTTGGGAAAATCATCGGTGGAGATTGTCAGAGAATGGAGAGAGAAAAGATAGTCATTGACGCTTCGATTGCAGTCAAGCTGTTCGTTGAAGAAATTGATACTTCTAAAGCTGAGGCATTGATTGAACATCATATCAATGGAGACCTTCTTATTATTGTGCCAGAACTTATTTTTCTTGAAGTAGCAAATGCCCTTCGATACAACAAGAAAGTGAATGATGCTCTTTCACGAGCAGTGGAGCGACTATTTCAAATGCAGTTTCGTGTCGAACGAATGAACGAATTTATCGTGAAGAAAGCGGTTGAAATTGCCTTGCACTATAACATCACTGTTTATGATGCAGTGTACGCTGCGATAGCCCAATTATATGGCATATCATTCATCACAGCAGATAAACAGCTGGAAATAATCCCAAATGTTATACTGGTAGAAAAAATAAAATAACTCACGCCTTCACTTTCTTCAATTCAACCTTAAATTGTTCAGTTGTTTTCTTTAATCGCTCAATGGCTTTCTTCAATGCTTCCCGCGGATTGCCTTCGTTATTTGTCTCAACAACAAGCTTTGGAACGCCTGTTACAGGATGCTCTACGACGTAGCTTGCGACGGTTATAGAATCGTCGTTCCACAATTCCTTTTTAAGTGCATGACCAAGACCATGATTTGCGCCTTTAAGCTCGACAATGAGCCTTTTTTTCTTTTCCTCGAGAATCGCGACTTCCATTGCAGCAAAAACAAGCGTTGGATTTATAAAGGTTTCTTGACGGTTAGGCTGTCTATGGCAAATATTTCGTATGAGATTCCCATTAGCAGATTTTCATTAGATGTGCCGCCCGAGGATTTGAGAAAAACTCCGGAACAGTTTGATGGCACAGTACCATCCACTATGAAAGAACAGGACGGTCGAATCGTCGAGCCAGGTTCAAATATCCCTTATAAAATTTCACACGTTAATTACAGTAAGTTTTTGCAATCTGGCAATATTCTTGATAGAATCAAAATTGAAGAACAAGGACTGTTGTTTGAGCTTGGGGATTTTGACAGCGGGATTGACCTCATGGCATCATTGACGTATGACGAATACGTTAAAAGAGGAAAGCCGCAGAGTTTAACTCTGGAAATATCAATAAAATGACAGCGACGCTTCCAATCCAAACATTTTCAGTAGATGTTCCTAACGAAAAGTGGTATTCATTCCGCGCTTTTCAGTTCAGCGAATGTGCAAGAGTTCCAGGCACAATTGAATCGGTTGGGCAATGCGACATGCCTGCATGGTTAAAAGATGATGATGGAACAATAGGTGACCTTATGTTCGGAAATTCGTATAGGGTTCTGCGTGTCAATTATGTTGGAACAATCGAGAATCCCTCTGGAACAATCGGAGAATTGAAAGCCTCATTGCCTTACGACGAATATGTTAACAAAGGAAAGCCGCAGAGTTTGACAGTGAAAATAGCGATAAGTTAAATCTTTTTTTCGCGTTCCAAAACAAATCTCCACACAGGTATTAATGTAATCAGACCTTCAGGAACAGTTCGTGTACCGGCTTGCATTTTTGTAAGGATTAACCCCTGTTTGACAGAAAACTTTTTCATAAATTCACGTACACTTAACAAATCTTTGCCAATTACATTATTTGTATATTTCACTTCTACCGGCATATTCTCGAGAACAAAATCAACCTCGTGGCTATTTTTCCAGAAGACATTTGTTTCCGTGCTATTCGCTACAACAGTCTCCGCAAGTTTGCTTATGTCAATTAATGGATTGAACGTCGTTATTATTGAGCTATCAACAGGATAAATTCTTTTTATTTTTCTAATAGTGGCAACCTTTCCTTTTCTGTAATTGGCAAAAAGCTTCACTAAAAAACTTGCCTTGAGAAGCATGACAAATGATTTAATCGATCTCCTGTCCCTTCCGAGTTGTTGAGCCAGAGAATTATATTCCAAATACATGCCGGGATTTACAGCAATAATTTCTATAATTTGTCGTAAGGCTTCGGTATCTTTTATTTGAAATAACGTTTGTATGTCTTTAAATATTATTTTATCGAGCACAATGGATTTTACATAGTCTCTTATTTCCAACTCAGTTTTGTTTATTGTTTCAGGAAAGCCTCCTTTTTTCATGTATTCTGAGAACAGGAGAAGCATTTTGTCTTCAGGCTGTTTTCCGATTCCTTTTATATCTATAAACTCTTTAAAAGAGAGAGGTTTCAATTGAAATTCGAGTATTCTACCAGCAAGTGTTTCTTTAGTTTTTGAGGAAATAAATAAACTATCAGAGCCACTCAAAAAAATTTTCAGTTTTGGATATAAATCATAATATTTTTTTATTTGGTCGGGCCATTTCTCCAGTTTCTGAATTTCATCGAAAAACAAGTAAATTTTATTCTGCCTGAAATCTTTATAATGTACTTCTCTATACACATCTAATACGTCATCTAGCTTTTCCGCGTATTCATCAAAATTAAAGTATAAAATATCACTTTTCTCCACTCCAGTGGTAAGCATATGCTGAATAAGCTGGAACATTAAAGTCGTTTTTCCAACTCTCCTCAAGCCAACGATTGAATTAATCACCCTTTTCGTTATCTGAGGGACGAGTTCATAAAAGAGCTGTCTCTTATAAATGGGAAGAAGTTCATCGGGAACATTCCCAGTAAACCACCAGCTGTTGAACTCTTCGAGATTTCTTCTGCTTACCATATTTGCAGATGACGATGCGCTTATATTTAAATTTATGTACATTCTGATGTACTTATTTTCCAGTTTTATGTACATTGTGATGTACTTGTTTTATTGAATCATTTTTTAAAAGTATAGTAGAGGACATAAATGATAAAAATCCAAAAGATTTTTAGCATGCCAGAAATGTGGGTAAAAAACATTTCTGTGCATAATCAATATTTATTATCCTCTAATATATACTAGAAGACCTCTCAAATTAAATCAAATAATTAGGTCTTCTATTATACATTCGCTACAAAAGTCAACTGGATTGGCGTAGAACAAGGAGCATAGTGACCAAAATAGCCGAGCAAAAACTGAGAATCTTTCTCAAAATCTTCTGGCGTGTTCTGCTTGAGGAGGCTCTTCGGCATTATAAACAAGCCTGACTGTAGGAGTACGATTGACATGTCCTTTCATAACTTCAATATCTGTAATCTTGAGTTGCGGTGCATATTTCGCTAAAATACTACCCATAACTTCTGGTGCGTAGTCGTCTGCATTTACGGTTCTCACCGTTGCCTTGCCCCCAGAAAGCTCAAGGAAACCGTCGGATACCAGTTTCATTAATTTTGTATCTTCAGGTGTCGACTGTCCCTTTAAAGCTAAATACAAGCTTCCTACTTTTGCATTTTTAGTTGCTCTCCAAAAATTCAAAGCAAAGCCTTCCCCTGCGCATTGGTCGCTGGAATAATTTCCACCCATCACAAGCATATGCGATCTATCTGGCGCTGAATTTAAAACGATAACATAACCACTCAGTGTATCAGGTCGAGGTTCATTAGCCTCCATTCTCGAATTAAATAGTGATTGGTAGGAACCTTCGCCTACTTTAGCAAGAACCTCAAGCTCTGGAATCATTTCAGGACCACGTGCGTCTTTACCAAGTTCAACGGGGTTCTCAAACGCATCGCCCGGTCTCGGTAGCTTAAATATTTCTGACATTTTAAAGATAAGAAGCATCCTACTTATATATCTTTCGTAAATTAACCACTTTTTAGTGGTGTATCAAATCATTTTCCTCACTCAACTCTCACTTTCCTACTTTTTTAAGCTCATTCGCCACAAACCTACTTTGACATAATACATCCTGCTCTTGTGCCATGGCAACGTCTGCTTTAATCCAAAATCATACGTCCAAACAGCAGTAATCTGAAACGCATAATCGCGTGCCATTGCCTCAACAAACTGCGTTGTTTCAACCTTATGCATACTATACACAATAGGCGCAATACCAAATGCCTTTTCCAAAAACGCTTTATCTGTGTGCTTTATCTTCGTCCCAAACGGTGGATTTTGGACAACAACGTCTGCTTTTCCTTTAAAATCTGCAATATCACCCAGCCAACTCTCACTTTTCCCAATAAAATAAGCTTGATCGAGCATTTCGACGTTCTTTTTGACCAGCTCAAGCGCTTCTTTGCTCTTATCCACAAAAATTACTTTTTTAGCGCCCATCAGCAGTGCGCCACATCCTAATATGCCTGGTCCAGAAGCAGCATCGACAATCACTTTCCCTGAAACATCACCATTCATTGTAGCATTCCATATCCAGTCTGCTGCAATTTCACTGGGCGTTGCGTACTGCTCCAACTGAACATCCACTTTTTCAAAACTATGTAATTTTGACAATTCTACGGCCAGTGTTTTTTTTGTCCAGTTCATCACCACATCACATACGGCTTGGTTTAAAAACGTTGTCCTATGTTTCTCCTGATACTCTCCCGCTTGAGTCCCAGAAACTACAGTCCCAGTCTCAGCATAACTATTCTGTCGTCGTTAGCCAGTCCCAAGATAGTCCCAGCCAGTCCCAGAACAGTGTTGAGACTGTCCTAAAATAAGCTTATTAAAGTCCCAGTCCCAGCAAGAACTGAGACTGAGACTGGGACTGTGGTAGGGAAAGCTTTTTAATCCAATTTCACATCCTTTTGCTCATGGGACTGTGGGCAAATAAATTACATCAACATCTTCGTGATTCTTTTGCGAACGTAAAAAAAGACACTGCTACATTGTACAACTGGATTAATTATCTTCATGCATGTGTGCAACAGCAGGAACAAATAATACAATATCAACATAGTACTATTACAAATCTTCATGCTCATCTGCGTTCCGTTCCCACCTCACAACAAGTCCAACAGTTTGTCGCTCGTCAGTCTCCTTTTCAACATCTGCAGCAGTTCCAAAAACGATTGGATAATTTGCATCAAAAAGTGAGTGTTGTCGCAACATTGCATGACGCACAGCACAACGCATTGCAGGAACTCAGACAGCGCGTCGACCGTATGAAAGAAGGTTCAGCATTGAAACAAAAAATCGTTAAAAACGTCGCAAAAAACAGTAAATCCTACATGAAAAACATCATTCTGAACACTATCAGCAAATACCAAAAAATCTCAGCCGTACAACTCAAAGAGCTTATTGTCGATGAGCAAAAACTGTGTTCAAAAAGCAGTTTTTATCGGTTAATCAAAGAGATTGAACGGGAAAAAAATTGTGAGCTTTTCGACGATGTCGGACAGAAAATATACCAGTTAAAACCATTGTCGGAATAGTGTTGAACAACACACACCACCACAATATGTTGTGTTTTCGGCAGCTCCTCGTCGACATTTTTTACATAAATATTATAAAACATAATCTTTATAAATCCCTTTACTTTCCTAAATTGAAGTTTTGGGGTTGGATTTAGAGCAAGTTTTGGTGTATGGCAATATTCAAAAGTAGAACAAGGACTATGCTCACGCAGATTCGTGAAGAGCTTGACGAGTATTTGTCAGCTATTAACGATAATACGAGCGAAATACAGGCAAATTACTCGTATACACAGCTTGTTGACCAGCGGATTGACCAAGTCATGGCTCGGCTCGACCACATCGAGCGTCTGTTGGGCAATAAGCGACGACCAACCGTTCAGCCATTAAATTACGAAGAAAAGAAAGTGTTTCTCATTCTTTATACTGAAGAAGTACCAAAGAGTTATACTGATTTGGCTCAGCAGGCAAATATCTCAGAAGGGTTAGTCATCGACATCATTGCAACTTTGATTGAGAAAGGCGTTCCTATCTTAAAATCACATTTTAACACCACAGCATATATCAAGATGGACCCTGTGTTTAAAGAAGTGCAGGCGAAGGAAAACGTTGTTAATTTATCGCTGAAATCGTTTGTCGCAAACTAATTTTTGGCCAGTTTTGAGGAAGAAAAAAATTCAAACGTACGTTTTAAAATTATTTTTTTAGGTTCCATAACTCCAATAAAACAATCTAATTTAAAATTAAAAGTTTTACTCTGAGTTTGAATGGTTCTGTTTTTAAAACCTTTAAGAAAAAATGAAATGTTTTGGTGATTCTAAATTCTTAAAAACATCGAACTAAAAATACGTTTGTACATTAAAAAGCAAAACTTCAAAACCCATTTTCTCCTTCCTTTCGTAACGGCAGGTTCTGTAACATCGAATAAAACATTCAATCAAAAATTAAAATTTGTATAACTTTAACACTTTTCACCTCTTTCACAACCTTCAATCAAAAACTAAATGTTTTAAAAAAGCTTCTCCTCTCGTAATTTAAGCTTAAAACCACAATATTTATATGTACTTAGGGCTCCCTTAGTACAAAGAGAGGTGACCTGCTATTACCCTAAGTACACAAAATAAACCACTTGCGGCTATCTATACTCGTGTTTCTACCGAAGAACAAGCCCTTCATGGTTTTTCTTTAGCTGCTCAGGAAGACTCATTAAAAAATTACGCATCTGCACTTGGTTACGAAATTCTCAAAATTTACAAAGATGAAGGTAAATCTGCTAAAGATCTCAAACATCGTCCGGCAATGCAAGAAATGCTTTCTGACGCAGAAAACAAAAAGTTCGTTGCTATATTCATTTACAAACTGGATAGGTTCAGTCGTAGCTTAAAAGATTTAATCTTAACCATTGATAAATTGAAATCGTGGGATATCGATTTTATATCTCTTCAGGACAAAATTGAAACTGCCTCCGCTTCGGGGAAATTGATGTTTCATATCATCTCTGCCTTTGCTGAATTCGAACGTAATATCATAGGAGAACGTACTCTATTTGGGATGGAGAGAAAAAGCAAGGAAGGTGGCGCCGTCACAAAACCTGCATTGGGTTATGACATGATTAACAAGAAACTTGTGCCTAACCCACAAAAAGTTGCGCTTGTGCAACAACTTTATGATGAATTTCTACATTCTAATGTGAGTCTCAACAGCCTAGCGACTAAATACGATTTGACCGTCAACGGTATTAAGAAAGTTCTCACGAATCGAACCTATTTAGGTGAAGTGAAATTCGCAGGGAAAACAAATAAGGGTATTCATTCCGCAATCATGAACTCAGAAACTTTCAACGAAGTCCAGCAGAAACTCAAAAAGAATTCATAAAATGGTGATATCGATGAATTACGAACAACTTATTTGGGACGTATTCATATAAGGGAATACTCGCTATATGTCCAATTGGGATGAACTTGTCGTTCTTGCATTCTTGGAAAAAAGCGCAATAGTCATAGACGAATATGATGTTACGCCGCAGGACGAGAGTATTAGAAACATTCCTACAGACATCAATCCTCCACAAGAAAGACTCAAGTTCCTTACTACTGTATTATTAAAGAAAAAGGTGTAGACCTCGTTGGCTTTGAACGAAGAACCGCTTACGGCATAGCTGATGTATTGGGTAAACAGACCACCAAAATCGTTCTCGTTGAATGTGGGCCTTGCTTTGTTCACAAAAGTTTTGATTATCTTAGAGAGGACGATGCTGAGCTTTGGGTTGTAACTGGTGATATTACTAAACTTGGCGAAACTGCAACATTGTTTGTCGTTCGCAGAGGAGCCAATTGGTCAGAAACGATTAAAAAATATGATCAAATTCGAATACAAGAGATGAAAGCGCGAAATACGATAGATAAACTATATCGTGAAAAGTGAGAGTTCACAACAAGTAAATCTCAAAAAGCAACATTTATAACTACAACAAAAATCCTCTTTTCTTAAAAAAGAGACGATAGTAATGACAACTAAGTCCCCCCCCCCCCCC
>Ga0209541_10002808_pt1 | contig 32638 bp, 38 predicted proteins | sample RifCSPlowO2_01_FD_184027 | JGI IMG/M metagenome (GOLD analysis project Ga0209541, IMG submission 184027) | Groundwater microbial communities from Rifle, Colorado - Rifle CSP2_plank lowO2_0.1 (SPAdes) (version 2) | ecosystem: Environmental > Aquatic > Deep subsurface > Groundwater | place...
ATAAGTTGCGATTTCTAGGAATAGATTCAATTACCATAAAATTCAAAGATTTTAAGCAAAAACAGTTAAACAATATAATCAATCGTTAAACGCACTCAACCTCCCAAAACATCACTCCTTCCGCTTCAATTCAATTGAAATCGCCGGTGAATTCAGTCGTATATACCGTGGACACTCCGTCCATTCCCATCCAAAAGCAGTACAATAATCAACAATCTTATCTTTCTCATATTGCGAATTAAAACGCACAACCACCACAAACCCTATAGGAGCATCAGCATGCACAACATCTAGCTTCAAATCCAATAAATCATCAACCACCTTCTGCCGAAACCCAAGTAACATCTCAACCCTTCCCGCCAACTTCCCCAACTCAGTATAAATTACCTCAATCTGTGAACTATCCTCCAATTTCTCAATCCCTCTCTCACACATCATCTCAAACAATTTCTTATTCGCAGTTGACACAAACCCACCCCCTTTTGCTTCAACCAACTTCCACGTTCCAAAACTACAAACAATAATATCCGCAAACTCACCGGAACATAATTCCGTCCCAATCGCTCCAGACACATCCAACACCACAATACAATTATATTTAGAACATAACTCATAAATTTCTCGCATCGGTTGCTTCGCAAAATACCCCCCTGGATTCTGATATAACAACGCCCCAAACTCTTTTGTTGCAAGCAACCGCTCAAGCTCATTCAAATCAAGCACCGCATCTTTGCATCGCACTTCCACAACCTCAAGCCCCAACTTCTTTGGAATCGTTTTATACGTCAACCATCCACCTTCCGCAGGGATTAACGCTTTCTTTCCAAAACCACCACTAGAAACAACCACAGACAACGCACAACTAATCGCCGTATTCCCCCGCGTAGTTAACTCTACAAATGTATGCCCGCTCAACTTCTTCAACTGCTCAATAAGTAGATCTTTGCTCATAATATAACCAAAAACACAGTTTATTTTTATGCTTTCCCTTCAGGAAATATCATCAACACCAAAACATCTCAAAAATGTCACATCCCCATTTACAGACACCAAATATGTCACAACATTTATAGACAATTGCACAATATTATTACATATTAAATTGCAATTGTCTTATTAGATAATTGCATGTAATATAATAAAATCAATGGAATTATCTATAAATTCCAATTCCCCCACCTAAATTAAAGAACATGAAACGACTGTTCACCCCAAAAGTCCTCTCCATCCTACTTCTCTCTTATATTGGTGGCAAAAATATCGAATATCTTAAACCCGACCCCATCTTCGCATCCTCCAACAGTACAACCCCCTCATCTTCTCATCCCCTCCCCGCCTGCCGTCCCGGCGAAGACCGCTTAGCATACCTAATCGACGAGTACAACCAAAAACAACCACCCACAACATCGCAAAATCCACAAAACCCTCTGCAAACAACAACCACAACCCTCCCTCAACCCCACATCATCGGCGAAGCAACCGCACAAGACCTAACAAATATAGTCAATGCCGCAACAGAATACCACCGCACAACCAACTTTACTCTCTCCGACCTCAACATAACCCAAATAGTTATCTTCCCTGCACATAAAAAACAAGAAGTCGACTACATCGGCCTCTCCTATCCCACAACCGGCCAGCTTCGCCTCTTTTCAAATAATATCTTCACCGAAGGCGTCATCTATCACGAATTCTCCCATTTCCATCTTGAAAGCCTCAAACAAAAAAATCCCTGGATGTATTATATGTTCACAACCGCCTGGAACTTCACCAATGGCCCATATAACGACGTCATCACCAAACAAAAACGTGACGTCATTGACGTTCTCAGCTATAACGACGGCAGAACCGGCGCTCATTTGGGATACATCACCCATTACGGCGGCAAATCATTAGACGAAGACATCGCAACCTACATCGCCGCAATCAAAACCACGCCAGAAACATTTAGCACAATCACTGACACATTTGACATCTACAAACAAAAACTTGATCTTCTCAAATCCAACGGCTTCATCTCAGACGAAGAAAAAAACACCGCTCTTCATCATCTTACCGCCGCCCAAACAAAACATAATCAACCCCCTGCTCCAAAAATAGATTATTGCTCTTTACCAAATACACCATCGGAAACGCATATACCCATGGTGTTTTAGAAAGTATAAAAAACGTAAAAAATCATCAGACCTACATCATTTTCTTTAATCGTGGATACAGACGCTTGGTAAAATGTATTACTTTTTCTGCATATACTATATCCAAAATTGTTCCATAATACAGCATCCCATTTCTAAAAAAACGTAATTGATCCGCAAATTGCACATCATGTTCATCAAAACCTAAAACCCTCATATACGCTACTTCCGCTTCATGAGCTCCAAACCCCGTCGCATTATATCCCCCCATAAGCATTTTTGCTCTGATGAGTTCCATTAAAATATCGTAACATGACTTGACAAAAGAATTCGCATTTCCCTCATGCAAAGGTATTTTTTGCATCATTTCTAATAGATTATTATAACTATTTTCAGCTTCTTGGATCAAAAAAGCTGCTCTCGATTTATCTACACTCTGCTTTTTGACTGTGTTCTCTCGCAAGAACTCTTCAAACTTGCGTATTGCTCTCATAACTCAAATCCCCCCGCAAGCATAATTCCACTACATAAATTTTCTTTCAAATGTGTATGGATATGTTTAAATGAATCATAACAAGTTATATGTATCGTTCTTTCCAACCATTTCTCATAGCGCGTTACATCTATCTGTTTGTCTTTCCTGCCGATTACCGCCATATCAATATCTGAATTGATTATATCTTCACCTCTCGAATAACTTCCGAATAATATTAGAGTTCCACCAGCAAACTCTTTCTCTAGAAAATCGGCAAACCCTGATTCATAAATCTGTTTTAAATTATCAACTCGTTTCAACTGTAATATTCGATGATGATCCCTCTTTAACTCAATAGACCATCTTTTTGTTCCTTTATCCTGTTGTAATATAATAAACCCCTCTCGTTCTAATTCTGGCAATGCTTTCATCACTGCCGGAGGCGATACATCTAATAAATTTGCAATTTGCCTTTGATTTAATATTATTCCTGCTTTCACAAACAAAAGACGTAAAATCTGCTGCTGCAAAATTGTTAACTTAAGTTTATACTTATTTACCATAGTTAATAGATATTTACTCTAGTTTATATACTTTTTGGTTAGAAAAAAAAGATATTTGAATTAAAAATTTAGTTATCATTTCTTCCCTTCAAAAAACTCCTGATACATCGTCAGCGGATGATATTCCATCACATCTGATCCAAATCTATCTCTAAAATCCGCAAGCACTTCCCGAAACTCCCCCGCACTGCCAAGCAGCACCGTCACCTGCAAATCATATCTTCCAACGAGCTCCATAATCGTGTCCCCGCGCGCATGCTGCCGATAATACTCCATAATTTTTGCCCGCACCTGCGGATTCTTCGTTGCTAAAAACAACTCATAATTCTGCAAACCAAACTTCGTATAATTAATTTTAGGCCGATACGCCATAATAATATTGCGCGAAACTAACGTACGCAGCCGCGCCCCCACCGCTTCTGCACTCAAATGTACCTTCTCTGCCAACTGCGTTAAACGCACTCTCCCATCTTTCGCCAGCTCCATTAACAACACCTGATCTTTCTCACCCACATATTCCGCCGGCGTAAAAAAATCATGCCTCAACTCATATACAAACTTCCCTAAGTCATATAAAAACTTCCGATTAAACCGCCGCGACACCGCAACCGTTAACCACTCCTTTTGTAATACCAACGCCCCAAATTCAACTAACAGATCATACTCAAAATCAGACAATTCTGTAAAATTCCTAACCCGCACACTCACCATCGCACTCCATTCACCCTCACACATCCCAAACCAAATAACTTCACCTCTCCCCCTCACCCACTTCTTCCACGCCTCCTCTTGATCTCTCCCAAGCGCAACAAACTTCAATAAAATCTTATAATAACGATACCCCCATTTTGCATTATCAATCACCGCCCTCGAACCTAATAACACTCCATCTTCTTTCATCCGCTCAAGTCGATACTCCACAATCTGCACTGACAATCGCAGCTCTCGTGCCATCTGCGTTAGAGAAATCCGTGCATTTTTATCAAGTAATCGCAGTATTTTCAAATCAATCTTATCCATTTCTACTATAAAACAAAGTATATTTATAAATTTTTCTTGTTTTTTAGTAAAATTAACCCTTCGCTCTTTAAATACAACCATCTAATTCTACTACATCATGACAACAACCCCTCAAGTCACCCTAGAAACACTCTGCATAGAATCAACCCCCACATTTAGCGCAGAGGGAACAACAATCCAATTTGGCGTAACCGATTTCACCGGACAAAAAGCGAAAGATGGAACAGAAAAATATACCTACAGAAGCGGCGTCTTTGTTCAACAAGACCAAACGATAAATGCAATCGACCTCCAACAACTTCCCATCTATCATGAATTACATCTCAAACCATATTCAACACAACGTATCCAAAGCATGCAAATCCAGCAGAATCCAAACAACCCAACACAATTTAACCTTCTAATTGGCGCCATGTCCGGCTGCTGCGATGGCGCAGTAATAGGAGGACTATATTCAGTAGAAGACAATTCATTTGACATCCTCTTTGCCAAACGAGTGCCATTCAATCCCTATGCCATCGTTGGCGCAATAACATATCCAACAGAACAAAAAGACAAAGAGAGAATAGTTCAAAATAACGACACATCAGCCCATCTCTTCGTAGGCGGTTGTGGCTGCGATGGCGCAGGAATTCAATATATCTACGCCTGCAACAGATTTACCGAGCAAGAATACATCTTGAATCTTAAAGATGTACAATACACTCAACTTGACCCCCGCATAACTGAATCTACACTCTCCTCAGATTCATTTCTCCACGACTACCTCTTCAATCCGCTCAAAATAAAAAACAATGCCCTCACGTATGGCCAAGTCAACATTGAACAAGCCTACAAAATTGCCCAACACTATGACAAAAAGAAAGAATTATGGCAAACAGAAACTGATGAACAAAAAAAGAGAACAATAGAATACAATCTCAACCCAATCGAAGAAACACTTTCCAAAATTCGTCATGCCGCATCCCAAAGTAAATTTCTACGCAGAGAAAGAGACGAGGTTTACCCATGAAAATACAAGCCCAACCCCACACGTTTGCCTTTCAAACCCCGCAACAATTCAAAGAAGCATATCTCCAATTATATTTAGGAACAGAATTTGAGCAGTATCAGCAACTCAACCAATCGCTCACCGCAACAGATATAGCAACCTACCAAACCCAAAAAGAAACACTTGAAGAATATAACAAACAAAAACAAGCATTTATTCGAAAAGTACAACAAAATAGCGCTACACCCCAAGAATACGAAACTCAACAACAAATCGATGTCGCAATCAAAGAAATAACATTGGATGGAAAAATAACCAAATACTTCTCAATTCAAGAAAAAATAAGCACCCCTTACCACAGAGCAGCAAGAGTACGCAACAACTACATCACCCAATACAATCCCAAAGATCGTAACATTTTATTGATACATGGAGAAAACGGCACACCTAGTTTATTCTCAGATCTTGCCAATATTCTGCGTGCCGATGGGGGATTAGTCACCCAAAGTAATTATCATGCTATACCACTTTTGGAGAAACCAGAACCTACACAAATAGATACAACACAACCAGAATCAACACCGCCAGAATTAACAAAAACCATTGCAACAAAAACAGACACACAAGACAATAACGCCATAGACGACATCATCTACACCGCATTTGAAATCTGCGGCCGCAACGATGGCAAAGAAACCTGGCCAATCTTAAGACACGCAGAAAAAAATGATGGATTCACCCTCTTCTTTCTTAGTGATGCACCATTACATGCCCACTGCCAAAACGATCCCGAATTAAAATATGCCAAAGAACTGCACAAACAACACAAAAAAATCTTCATAATGACTGATAACTACTACTGCCCACGCGCGCTCTAACTATAAAATGAACAATTAAAAAAACATAAAATCAAAAATAACAAAGAGGAAAACCAACATGACAACCAACCAACAACAACCAACACCAAGCCCCACAAAACCACTCGACATCCTCGTCATCGAAGATACACCACTGCATCAAGAAAGCGCCGACGATCAATTCCTCAACCAACACTCAAATTACGCGTTCACCCTCGCTCACAACTACGAACAAGCAAAACAACTACTCACCTCTATAAACAAACCATTTGATATCGTCTTAACCGACTTAATGATGCCAAAAGGCTCAAGAGACACCATGAGTCCCAAAGGCATGGAATACATCTTCGACCAATTACCCTACGGCTTCCCCCTCGCTCTTCTCGCCGCAAAACAAAACGTCCCCTACATCGCCATCGTCACCGACATCAATCACCACGACCACCCCATGTCCGCCTGTATTGATAATTTAAGCAGCGCCTATTGGAATGATGAAGCATCAAAATCTTCATTATACAAAATCAACAACTCCGTCTTAGGCATCTTCCACGCCCCATTCTTAGAAAACAAAGCCAAAGACTGGATGAAAGTAGTGGATGTATTAATGAATAACTCAAAATAAAAAATAAACAAAAAAAGTAAGAGAATAAAACCAAAAATGAAAATCGGCATCATAAATACATCAACAGAAAGCAGCCCGCTTGCCAAAACATTTGAAATGCTCTGCAAATTACCCCCTCATGAAAATATCGAAACACAAATCTACCAATCAGAACAATTCAACCCAACTCTAATCAAACAAGACAACATAGACTACATCCTCATGTATGGCGCAACCCCTCAAGACGACGGTCTCGCCAAAGCCATCCACAAACACAGCCCAATACCTTTTTTCTACTACCTTCTCCCAGGCTACGGAGAACACGAAAAACGCTATCACGAATTAGACAAATCTGGCATCGAAGTATACTTTGCCATTAAAACAGAAACCATGAAAGGTTCCGAAGATTTAATCGAACGATTAAGACAATTAGGAGAATGAAGAAAATAATACCCATGACAGCTACACCCCAAGACCCATTTGTCCAACTCCAAGAGATATTAACAAAAATGGCCAAACAGCAAGAACAAGAATTGACATCCTCCCCAACCATAAATGGTGGGGATTCCTTTTATGAAGTAATAAAATCTTTGGCGTGATGGGTCTCATGATTTGCAACATATTCTTTGGCTTTTTCCAGAGTAATATGGCCAACTGAGGCGATGAATTTTCCATCGCCCCATAACTGACGTTTGCCCTTTTCTCTCCAGTAAAACTTTTTGAGTTTTTGCTCTTCAATTATGAAGAGCATCCTTGCTGTATATCCTTTCATCAAACCAATGACTTGGGATGGACCAACGCTTGGACGTAGTGTTGCAATCACGTGAACGTGATTTGGTGCAACTTCAAGTTCTTCAATGCAAAAACGAAATCTTTTGGCTGCTTCATACAAAAAAATTTCGCAAAGCTTTTGAAGTTTGACATCTACAAACACATTGTAACGATACTTGGTCACCCACTGAAAGTGCCAAGTACTCCAACCTATGCCGTGTTTATAGGCGTGGTCTTGGTAAATACTCATTGTGCCTCACCTCCTTTGTGAAGCCCATCACTTTACCAAGCCACAGAGCCGAGGCACAAACATTAGTATCTTTCGCAATTCATCCCCACCGCTGAAGCGGGGGGATTTCTTGCTCAAAAGTTATTTAAATTATAGAGAACAATCTTTTTTCAACGCTCTTCCAAAAGATGCAAAAACACTTTATATACATCAATCACATCGTTCCCCACACGACAACACCATCCAAAAAATAGAACAACTCTACGGCAAAGAAAATATCCTACACACAATAGCCCCCTCCCATTCCGGCCAATCATTTACCGATTACTATCCTGAAATCGAACAACAAAAAGCAGACAAACTAAACAACCCTTTACAAAAATTCCTAACTGAAAAAACCCTCGATGCCATAATCTACCTCTGCGACTTCGTCTGCGATGGCTACCAAAGCCCCATCTTCCCTGAAGACGTCGTCACAAGCTACCACATTTCACACGCCATTCATAAAGCACAACAACAACAAAAACCATTGATTGTGGGATATCGAAATAACTTCTGCTTCACCGTAAATTGCCCCGAACGTGAATATATCACAAATCCACAAGAAATGAAAATACCCACAAATACAATACAAATATAATAAAAACCACTTAACAGTAATGAAAACAGAAAAGTTTATAAATCAAACTCCATTTTCCATCAGATAAAGACATCAAACCACAAAAACCAATTAAAATGAACATCGGCATTATAAATACCTATTACGGAAAAATTAATGGACCAATGAGATTAGATCAAATGCTTGCAGATTTTTGCAGCATCAACCCTAATCTCAACACAAAACTATATCAATCAAACATATTTAAACCTCACCAAGTCCAACAAGACAGATTAGATTATATTCTGACCTATGGTGGAACAAAAACAGAAGACAATTTTGTAAAAAAACTTCACACTCAAAATCCTGTGCCTATATTATACTTACTTTGTCCAGGAAACACCAATATACAACAGCGCTACCATGAACTAACCACAACAGGAATAGAAACATACCACGATATTGAAGAGTTAATGAGTAGATTACTTGACATTGGTAGACATCATTAAAAAAATATACTATGATTAATTACACTTCATTCACCCAGCAACAACTAATCAAGCTCGCCAAACAAAAGACACGTGAAGTCTTCTCACCAGAAGAACAACATCTCAGATCATACACTTTTGAAAACCCTCCGCACAAAAGAAAATATATCCATTTCTCCGCCCTACACTATTTTGAATCAGCAATCATCACACCTGATATGATCACATCATTGCAAAACAACGCAACCCTCCTAAGTGTTGGCAGCGGCGAAGGCCATCTTGAACGCCTCTTAAAAGACGGATTTCACATCCCAACAAAAAACATCACAACCTCTGACTTATACGAAGATCCAAAAATTGAACACGCCAAATTCCCACACTACACTTTTGACATGACCAAACCCTGGCCAAACTTTAATCAACAATTTGACTACATCCTCTTCCCCGAATCTTTTGGTGTCGCATTAATTGATTGGGAAAATATTGGAAACCCCACAAACCAATCAAGAACCCACCGCTTCTTTAATGAATTAGACAAAACCGAAAAAGAAATACTGGCAGGCAACCTCAACCCACAACATCTCAATTTCTTCATGCAAGTCGTTGGCATGGACGTATCAAGAGTCCATCGAATATACCAAGTCCTACAACAAGCCATCCCACACCTCAAACCACATGGCGAAATTCGCATCAAACATGGCATAGACGAACCTCAGCAGCGCGCATATATCATGGCAAAACTAGCGCAAGAATATCAAAATATATCATTTCCTACGCAATCAGGATCCTATGAAAATTTTGTGGTAAAGTTATAAACAAATTTTGTAATTCAATCTTTTTAGATAAATTATATCGCAACATTTATATATAAGTTATACTTTAAGTATAATTAATTAGACAAAAGATATAACACACAAAAAATGATAACCTGCAAAACAAAAAAATGGGGAAACTCCCTAGGAATTATCATACCCAACGACCAAGTAAAACTGCTTCATTTGGAAGAAGAACAAGAAGTGATGGTAGAAATCACCAAAGCCATAAACCCCCTCAAAGAATTATTTGGGTTTGGGAAAAACAACAAAATCACCCGCAAAGAATTTCTCGAAACAAGAAAACTCCTCGAACCACGCATGTAAATAATAGAACCCTATAACATGAAATGCCTCGACACCTACACTTTAGTGGAAATAGAAGCAGGAAACCCCAAATTCGCAAAATTTTTGAATGAAGAATTTGTCATAACCGATTTAACCATGGCTGAATTCTATGGAGATTTATATAAAAAATATGACCAAAAAACCGCCGAATACTGGCTCAAAAAACTATCTCCTTTCTGCCAAACTGTCTCAAGAGATATTATAATTCAAGCCGTTCAATACCGTATCGATAACAAATCACAAAATCTCTCATTCTTTGACTGCATCGGCTATCTTTTCTCTTTGCATCATAACATCAAATTCGTCACAGGGGATAAAGAATTCAGACATAAAGAGAATGTGGAATTTATTCAGAAATGAAGAAATAAAGAAAGAACAAGCAAATATATTCCACTCTTTTTTTTGAAGTGTCTTTATTATAGGTACCGATTCACAATCGGCAAAATAGATAATAAACAATTCTACCCCAAAAGAATTCCTCATATCACTTTAATAGCCCTTCACAATCCAAACGTCTTCTCAAACTGCTTCATCTCCCGAAACTTCTGCAAAAATTCGCTCCCTTTATCCGTAATCAGAACATACACATTACTCCCTTTATCCATCTTTTCCACAAAATGCTTCTCAACCAACTCCTCAAGATACGACGTCAGTTGGCCATACGACAAATTCGACTTATACATCAAATGCGTCTGCTTAATCGTACCATGCTTAGTCTGAATCACTTCCAGCATATCTCCAATAATATCAGTTCTTGATCGTTTTCTTACCATAACCTCGCACCATAAAAAAAGTCACCGCTAAGCCAAGATACCCAATCAGCTGCACCACCTCACCAAGAGTATAAAACAAAGGATGCAGTTCATACAACATCAAAATCAACTGACTTAACGTTAACACAGTAAAACTCACAAATAAATATTTACCCAAACAATCTTTTGTCTTGCAATAATTTTTATAATAATAGTAAGTAATAAACAAAAAGAACAAAAACGTCGTGAGATGAAATATATGAAACGCCGAACGTAAAAAATACCCCGCAACTACAATAAAAAATACATTCAAAAATATCGTCGCTTTATCCTTGATTGGATAATACAACGAATATAAGAAATACAACCCAAGTAACGTCAAAATCCGATATACCAGCATCCCAATAGTAAATAATACATTTGACTCATTCACAAACGTATACGTAACCATCATCATCCCAACCTGCTGCGTTTTCAGCGTCGTATAATAAATCGTAAAATTAGTCAAAATCTTAAACAAAAAACCAACCGCCAGCACCCAAAACGCCAGTGCCAGATAAAAATACTTCTTATTCTTCTCTTTTCTATCAATCTTATAACACTTCCAGCTAAAAATCCCTACAAATAACAGCACCAGCACACCAACAATATCCATATACACATCCGTTCCATTTAAGAGATACATCAATTGGTGTAAATTAGCCATTTAAGATGATAAGAACAAAAACACTCTTTAAAAAACTTGTGGAGGCAATGACAAGAAGTCTCCTCCAAAACACACCTCTCGAGCTTCCATTCATATGGTATTTAAACATAAAGAAATAGTACTCGAACAACAAAAAAGAGCAATAACCAATTGAGGTGAAACAAATGAGACATCTAAAACCAACCGACATCTACACCTACAACAACCAAAACGACTACAACCACCATTTAGAAACATTAGATAACAGCGACCTGCAATACCTTCGCTATCTAAAAAGCAAACAAATAAAACAACAAAAATGGATTAATTATTAATTTTTTTATTTTTTGGTTTTTTACTTTTATTAATTCGCAGTGATTTTATTGTTTTATTAATTAACATTCCATTCTCACTCTTAACCACCCCAAACTTATTCTGTATCGTCAAACAACCCATCACTGCTCGCTGCGTCACCCATCCTACTACTTTCTTCTTTTCAGCCGCATACACTGGCAGCACCTCTATCTGCTGAGTCTGTAAACTTCTCCACACCGTATAAACAGTATCTGTTAAACGCACTCCCGAAACTTCTGATAACGGCCGCGCCAACTGTTTCAGTCGCACCATTTCCTGCGCTTTTGCTGGCATCGCCCCAACCGTTCCCAAATCTAACACACCTTGAAAATGATCACCTCTAACCAAATACACTTTATCAGTAGAATAAGCATACCTCTTCAAAAAGTCATAAAACACCATCTCAGCATCAACAACAGGCAAAGTAGGCACCATAATCTCTTTCACACCCACATTCATCAACACCTGCCTCACCGCCACCTGTTCATAACTCAACTTTGCAATAAAATACAAAAACCCGCCTAAAAAGATAAACCACAACCCCCCACCCTCCTTCATAAACAAACTAAACACCCCAACAAAAATCAAAAATATCGCAAAACCTTTCCCAAACGAAGACGCAATCTTCGTCGCTTTCCGTAAATCGCCGTAATATCCATACAACACCGCCCGAAACGCTCTTCCACCATCTAATGGAAACGCCGGCACAAGATTAAATATCGCAAGCGTAATATTCAACTGATACAGATACGAAAAAATCGCCAGCCAAAACCCGGAAACCACATACAGAAACATCACATAACACAATCCACCTAACGCAAGCGAAAATAACGGTCCGGCAATCGCCATTTGAAATTCATCCTGCGGCTTCATCTCCTCTTTTTCAATACCCGCAACCCCACCAAAAAAGAATAACGTAATACTCTTCACTTCAATCTTCTTTGCCAGCGCCACAAATGAATGCGAAAGCTCATGCAACAGCACCGACACAAATAACAACACCGCAGAAATTACCCCCATCACCCAATACATCAGAGTAGAATATCCTGAAAACTGAGAAGGGAAGTAAGTAGTCGCAAGACTCCAGCTCAAAAACACAAACACAAACCACCACGACATATGCAGATTAATATCAATACCTGCAACTGTAAATAATTTTAGACCGCCGTTCATGATACACCACCATTCATAGAGAGAAAGAAAAGAATACAAGTATATAAAATAGTAGGAAAAATAAAAGATCACTTCTTTTTAACACGCTTCGGTTTAAAAATAACAAATCGAAGTAAACATAAAACAATTACAACAACCACAACAACAATAATATAGTTTTTAAACAAAACTACATTTTTTAAAACTAAATTAAAAAATGATTTTTCTAAAATCTCACCGCCCTCTTCTAAAAAAACAACAGAAGAATCAGTACCAGAAGCAGAAGAAACAAGACTATCCCCCTCATCAGGTTTAAAACTAGAATTTATTTCAGAAACATAATCACCTTTTTCTAGAGATGGAAGCTCAACCAAGTTATACGCACCATCTTTCTCAATTTGTACATAAGAAAACGCCACAACTGCTTTCAGAGGAGAACTTTTAATCAATGTAAACACAATATCATATATCCCATCCTCATCAAAATCTAAATACGTTTTCTCACCTAATAGCAATGGAAGAGTATGCTTTTTAGAATAAAAGAAAAGTGTAGCGCGAGAACTTTCCAAATCCATTACAGAGATTGTATGATATTCACCTTTGATATAAAGAGTATAATTAGCATTCAATCTAAAATCAATAGTAAGCGTATTATTACCTTTTAAGCTTAAACTACTTCCCCCTCCGCCTCCGCCACCGCCTCCTCCAGCAGAGGAAGAACTACTAGAAGAAGAACTGCTAACAGGAGTCTCCTCAGCAGAGTAAGTACTAAAATGAGTAACATTAAACATCAACGTTCCCGAAGTATAATCTATTTTCGAACAAACATCACTGCTGCAAACCTCTTCATCAACAAGAATACGAGGAGTAGTAAAAGTTAAATTATAAAGTGCCAACACCGCAGACCGATTTAATCTTACCAAAACCGATGAATTCAAGTAAATCCTATTAAAACTAATATTCAAATAAGAATCGATATCCGTACTATTAGACAAATCTAAAGAAGTAGTAAAATTAATTACCCCATAATTTGCATTCTCAACTACAAAACGAGATACATTGGAAACATTAATGGCACTTAAATCTGTTGTTCTCCCTTCAAATTGAATAGCAGAAATAACATAAAATATTCTTGAAGCACTAGTTCCAATATTATTCACACTATCAGAACAATTAACACTCCAATTATATTGCCCACGAGTCAGATTTATAAATGTAAAATTCTGAACAATATTTTTGGTAATCGAAAAATTAGTTTGATTAACAACACCATTTAACATCAAAGAACAATTAGCAACATAAGTTGCATCACTCACATTAAAATTAAAAGAGATATTGCCATCAATATCTCCTGAATTATTAGCTGGCGAAGTTAAAGTAATTGAGGGAGCGGTTGTATCAACTGTAAAAGTAACACTAGAGAGATTGGTATTACCCGCAGAATCATTCACCCAGACAGTTACATTATGTTGCGTTTCACTCCACGTAACAGAAGTAATGTTCGCACAACTTGAAAGAGTAGTATTACTCGTCATCGAATCATTACTATATAAACAAGAAAATAAATTAGTATCGCTAGCAGTAAAATTAATTTGTAACAATGTATTTGAAGAATTACTATTATTTATAGGACTCACAATAATTATTTGCGGAAAGAGAGTATCAATAGTAAATGTAACCGCCGAATTATTTCTATTCCCCAACGTATCATTTGCCCAAATTAAAACCGTATGCGAACCCTCACTCCAGGTAACGGTAGTAATATTAGCACAGCTTGAAAGTGTAGTATTAGTGCTTAAACTATCATTAGTATACCAACAGGAAGATAAACGCAAATCCGTAGCAGTATAATTTATCTGCAGTCCAGTATTACTCGTATTGGTATTATTTGTTGGGGTGGTAAGTATAATATTTGGACCAGTAGTATCCACATTAAATGAAAGAGATGAGAAATTCTTATTACCTGCCGTATCATTAGCCCATACCACAACAATATGATTTCCTTCACTCCACGTAACTGTAGTGATATTCGTACAACTGGCAAGCGTCGTATTCGTACTCATACTATCATTTGTATACCAACAGCCTAAAAGATTAGAATCAAAAGCCGTAAAATTGATATTTAATCCCGTATTACTAGTATTAGTGCTATTCGTAGAATTTACTAAACCACGAAAGATAACACTTGGTAAAACAGTATCAATAGTAAACGTCACCGCCGAATTATTTTGATTGCTAAAACTATCATTAGCCCAAACAATTACCGTATGTACTCCTTGACTCCAGGTAACAGAAGTAATATTTGTACAACTCGCAAGCGTCGTATTTGTACTCAGACTATCATTAGTATACCAACACGAGTGTAGGTTTTGATCTGATCTTGTATAATTGATGGTAAATTTATTATTATTACTACTATTTGTTCCATTAGTAGGATAAACAATAGAAATAAGTGGTGCAGTCTGATCCCTATAAATTTCCAAAGTATTATTAGAAGTAGCAAACGCAGAATTACTTGCAGAATCATATGCTAAACAATTCCACGTATAATTACATCCTCTAAGAGTTACAGTCCAATTTGCAGAAGACACCGTTCCCGAAAGAGTCTTTGTTTGATTAACAGAAAAACTACTATTTGTAGTATTAGTAAGATAAAGACTGATATTTGCAATACCATACACATCAGTTACAGAACAATTAAAAAAAGTACTCGCAGGACTGGCAGTATTATTGATAAAACCATGCGCAGGACTCACAAGTGTTACAACAGGAGCAGTTCTATCCAATGTTATTGATCTTGTTGCAAGAAAAGTGGGATTGCCAGATGTATCATTTGCAGTGACATTAACATAATACACCCCCTCAGCTAAATTAGTATGATTAATATAAAATGGTGAAAATGATTGATTGGTAGAATTACGCAACTCAGTACTATTATACAAATTAATTATTATGGTTGCAATATCAGTATCAGGCGCAGTCACATTAATTGCAATAGAGTCTTGTGAAAAATTACCAGCATTAGTAGAAAGCGTAGTATAGCTAATTACCGGACCATCAACATCATACGAAACGCCAATACTAAAACGCGTAAGAAAAGGATACCCATCATTTGTTCCTGCAAGAATATGCCAATGATTTTTAAATAAAGTATCATTGTTAGGATTTCCAATAAAGTCCCATGGCTTAATCAATCCTCGAGAAGTCCCATTATTAGTATACGTACTCACAAGAAGCATATCAGTCGTATTTCTTCCAACCCCGCACGCAGAACTAGCTTGCCCTGTCGTTTGATTATCCCAGTAACTATTGATACAATAGGAACCAACCGAAACTGAACCAACTAAACCCCCATTAGTACTCCCGCCCCGCACCGCACCCGTTGCATATGAATTATCGATTTTAGTTGAAATTTGTGCAGAAGCAACAAGTCCACCATTAGTGCCTCCACCTGAAGAAACATTTCCTCGCGCATAGGAATTATTTATTTCTAATGAATTCTGTTGAAAACCCAATAAACCTGCTGCACCACCACTACTTCCTGCAGTAACATTGCTTGTTGAATAAGAATTAAGAATCCTACCCCCAGAAGTACCATCAGCAAAACCGACAAGTCCGCCAACGGTACTTGAAGCATTTACATTTCCGGTAGAATATGAAAACATAATTGAAGAAGGACTCGATAGTGATCCAACAAGACCACCAACTCTTGATCCATACGATTTAACATTTCCAGTAGCAAAAGAATAATTGATAAAACCCCCAAGAAGTTCACCAACAAAACCTCCTATCGAAGAGGCGGATGAACCCTTTGAAAAAACATCAAGAGCAGTATAAGAATTACTGATATTTGCATAATTATCCCCAACTAAACCACCCACACGAATATTACCTGTAACATTACCCCCCACAGCTAAACTATTATTTATCCTTCCATAAACTATCATCCCAGCTAATGCCCCTACATAATCATGCCCCGTAATATTTACATTAACAAGGCCAGTATTCAGAATACTACCTCCACTATCAACAGCACCAAACAACCCCACAAAATCTGTTGAGGTCAGATTAATATTCAAATTACTAATATTAAAACCCTGCCCATCAAATGAACCCGTAAAACGAGCTCCATTTGTCCCAATTGGTGTAAATCCAGCATAATCATTCCACGTAGAAGTAGCACTACAATCAATTGCATTCTGCAGTTGATAACTTCCAGAAAGATTCCCCCTTGTTAAATTAAGATCAGAACAAGAACACAAAGCAAGAACTTTTGAACCCGACTCATTATTATTATAACAATCATCAGCAAACACAATAGTTGAAAAAAAAGAAAGAGAAAATAAAAAGAATAGAGCAAAAAAAGTAAAACCTAGTTGAAACGATCTCTTAAAAAAGTCTATCACCATCTTTTCTGTAACATAATAATAATAATAATAATAATATATTATATTATAATTAATAATAGTAAACAGATAAAATGAGTATATAAACCTATCTAAAAAGAAGGCTAATATGAAACCCTCGTCAATTGACCAGTGAGCGCTGTATATTTCGTAAGATCAAATTAAGTTACTGTCATATCTAACTTAATCCTACGCGAATGACAGGCGCGAACGGGAGGGTTTCATATTAGCCTAAAAAGAATTAGTTTAGTTATATCTTTTTCACACACGCCCCATCAACACACGTAGCACCAGCCCCCGCAACATACTTACACGACACCGACCTCGCTTTCAACACCTTCGAACACTGCGTCACATACAAATAATCCGTTCCTTTACACGAATCAACAAATTCTTTCAAAGAACCATCCTCATACGTTCGTACAACTGTTTCACGCACATAAATATTATTATCAACTGGCCCAACACATTCAACCTCAACAGGCACATGATTTGTACTCACTTTCGGCACAACAGACAACGGGACAACCGTTTTATTCACTGTTTGCACAATTTTCGTATCAAGAATCGGAACTATTTTCTCAATAACCCCAGATTCAAACTGCGGCGGCATAACCTTCTTTGGTTGCTGCACAACAGCTGGCAAAGAAGTAGACTCCTCAACCTCTGGCACATCAGAAAAATCTTTAACCGGTTCTGAATAATCTTCTTGCGGCGCACAACCTATAACCAAAAATAAACTAATAACAACTAATATCAAAAATAATAACTTCTTCATAAATCACCTGTTATATCTTGTTATATTCTTGACGTTTAAAATACTTTCGCCCAGTCAGTTGAAAGGTAACTCCTAAAAAGTAACTAAATTTGCAAAGCATTTATAAATAAAATAGATTATAGACTCAGTATGAACTTCCTCAAACAAACTATCACTCTTACTGCATTACTTACACTATACGCATCCATCTCCTACGCCACCTGCCGCTACACAATTCAACCAAATGATACACTTGGAAAGATAGCTACACAACATAACACAGCCATTGATACGCTTCTTGAATCTAATCCTCAAATCACTCATCCAGATAAAATAAAATATGGCCGAAAAATCAATGTTCCCTGCTCAAAAAACACAACAGAAAAAATCGCGCAAGAATATAATTTCAATCAATTTGATCTTACAGAATATCAAGCACTCATCAAGCAAGCTATTGAGGAATCCCAACGCACAAGAAAACCCGTCATTCTTATAGATAAAGCCGACTACGAATTACGCATCTATCAATTTGGTCGTATCGTCAAAACATTTCCAATCGAATTAGGTAAAAATCCCTATGATAACAAACAGATGCAAGGCGATAACACCACCCCCGAAGGCCGCTATACTATCACCAAACTAAAAGAAGGAGGAGAAACAAGATTCTATAAAGCCGCAGAAATAGATTATCCTTCACAAACTGATAGCATCCGATTCACAAAACTCAAACGTGCACAAAAAATTCCAACAGATGCAACAATTGGCAGTGACATCAACATCCATGGTCATGGACATGGCGTAAGTCCTCAAGCAGGCGGTCGTAATTGGACTCAAGGCTGTATTGCTCTCTCTGATGAGCAAATGGATGAACTCTTCCCACATCTTAACATCGGAACAAGTGTATATATAATCAGATACGACAGTCCAAATCTTAAAAAATGATCTCAAAAAATAGAATGGAAAAGAGTTACAATGTTTATATCCGTTACAACTTTTCTATCCCACCACATTCTGCATTTTTCCCTTATTAACTTTCCTTTTCTTATACCCAAATATATTCGCAATCGTCACATCCAAAATCCGTCGTAAAGCTTCATTTGTGTTAAACGCATTATGCGGTGTGATCAACACATTTTTCATCTCCAAGAGCGCATGATCCTCAAGTAACACTTTCAACTCTTCCATTTTCACATCTTTTTTCCCAATCAACTTCAAATCATTATTCAATTCATCCTCTTCCTCTAATACATCTAACCCTGCCCCCGCCAATCGCCCAGACTTCAACGCACCAACAAGAGCATCCGTCTCAACAATCGCCCCACGTGACGTATTAATCAAATACGCCCCTTTCTTCATCAACCCAATTGTTTTCTTATTCAACAAATGATGCGTATATTTATTATACGGCACATGCAGCGTCACAATATCGGATAATTTCAACAATTGTTCCAAAGAAACATACCTAAACCCCAACTTCCTCGCCAACCTAGCATCCTGCTTCACATCATACACAACCACATCCATCTCAAACCCACGCGCCATACGCACAACATGCTGCCCAATATTCCCTCCACCAACAACCCCAATTGTTTTCCCTTTCAAATCAAACCCTCGTAGCCCAACATACGTAAAATCCCCGCCTCGCGTCCGCTCAACCCCCTCAACAATCCGATGACTTAACGAAAGAATCAACGCAAACGCATGCTCCGCCACCGTATTCTCGCCATACATCGGCACATTACAGACAATAATCCCTTTGCGTCTACAATACTCTAAATCAATATGATCAAACCCCGTTCCTCTGCTCGCAATCATCTTCAACGAACCAAACTGTTTGAGCACCTCAGCCGTAAGTGGTGTATGCACAAACGCTGACAACACCTCAACATCTTTGCATTGTTTCGCCGCTGAAGTTGTAATCCCATCAGAAAAAAATAATAAAGTATCAGAAGAAAACTGCTTCTTCAAAATCTCATTTTCCCAATGTTCGATATTAAAAAACGCAATCTTCATCTATACCACAACCTCTCTTTTTGTTAAATATATTATGATATATAAAAAAATAAAATAAATAAAAAAGTAGGTCTGCAACCAAATCTACTTCTCAACAATCACCGTTCCCGTCTGCACCGCACTAATCCCATCCACGATCACACACTTCATAACTTTATCGGCTTTCCAGCGAAACGTCTCCCCTACCGCTAAAATCTTACTTTTAACGTTATAACATTGCGCTGTCCCCACAATCATCCCTTTATTCAACGTTGATTTAGCATCGCGTTCATTCTTCCATTCAACGACATCACCTACTTTAATCGTGACCGTTAACGGATCAAACCCTGCTTTTCGAATCGCAACAGAATGCACCACTTCATTCTTTTCATCATCCTCAGCAACAACATCTACTTCTTTTGCCGGCGCAATCTTTGTCATCGAAGGCTTCTTCTCATTCTGACTTGCCGCTGCCTCAGCATCAGCTTTCGCATCCGCTTCAACCGCTTCCTGTGCCGCCTTCGCCTTCAAAGCATCAAGCGCATCCTGTTCCTGTTCTGGTGTTTTCACATCAACCACTGCCCCACCCTCCACTACCGACACAGGCACATCCACTACAACTTTTTCTGTTGCAACCTCAGCAACTTTTACCGCAGGCTTATCCTCTTTCTTCGCATCCACTTTTTCATTCACAAGTCCTTTTGTCCCAAATTTTGCAAATAACGAAATGAACGAAAACTTCATCTTATTAAAGAATCCAACCGCTTTATAGGTAATCTTTTCATCCTGCAGCCCCGCCTGCAACGCATTGATAGGCTCATGTGCCGCCATAATCTCTCGAATCACTTTTTCTGTCGTATATATCCGCAACGTCGGCTTCTCAACCCCGCCTTCTGTAACTAAAAGAACTTTTTTATCTTTCGTTTCCACACCAACAATAAATTCTGAACCATCATCTGCTGTCACATGCACATTTACACGTTCATTTCCAAACAATTTGCCAGATAAACCGATTAATTCTTTTCCCTCTACCTGCGTTTTAAGTTCCGCCGTCTGAATCGCCAAAGGAGAACTATTTTCAACAAGAGCAAAACTCTGCAGCACCATCACACTAACTATAACCAAAAACAACATTTTTTTCATCATACATATCCCTCTCTATAACTTATAGTTTATATTATCCCCATATATTAATCTTACATCCTAATAATTAAAAACAACTATTAAAACCTTTCTCTTTTTAAATAACAAATACTAGAATTAACCTCACCTCCCAAACCTCTTCTTCAATTCAAAATTCATCCCCTCTAATTTCTGATTCACCACTCGCTTCAAACTATCGTATTGTTTCCCTGTATGCAACGAAGACAATCTCTTCAGCAACGGAAACAACTGCTGATATTGATCTAACGTCATCGTCACAACCGAATTAGACATCTCCAAAAATCGTGTCGGATCTTTTCGCACCGTAACAGCAATTGCCACAACCACAAACACCACAAATACCGGCAGATCAAACACTTCCGGCACCCTCACCATCTGCTCAAACAATAACACAACCGGATACACCACATAATAAAACGCCACAGCTAAAACTCCCCAATACAAAGAGTGTAACACATCAATATGCCCGCCTAAATGATACGATGCTTGCGAATAATCCCACAACTTCAACCCCAACACACCCTCCGAAAATATTCCCCCAACATACTCAACCACAATCAACGCAACCCAACATAATAACAACATCCAAAACACCTGCAAAAAATCAAAATACTTCACAAAAAACACAAGGGCAAGCCCCCCAAACCCATAAATCGGACAAATCGGCCCCCTAAAATACCCCGCATTCACCCACTTTCTCTCCGTAACCGACCGATAGACAGAATCAATAATCCAACCAACAAATGAGAACAACAAAAACTCAATCACATATACTGCTAACATCTAGATATCACCTAATGACAAGAAAAACAAACGAGAGATATAAAGATTGCGGAAGAGAATAGGAGAAAGAAGTAAAAAATCACTATTCAAAAAAAAGTTACCGCTACATTTCATCCAACTATCAAAGAAATGTAGTGATAACTTGTATCAATATTCATATATTCATAACATTCACTCAAAAAACAAAGTTAAACACACTCAAAACTCTTCAACATTTCACATTCCCAATTGTTTCAACGCCACAACTCCTCACATCTCTCCAAAAGCCTATTGTTACACCCTACAGTTTTATACAAAAGCTAGTGAGTATAATCGTTATGGAAATGACTATTAGAAGTGTGCTATATCTTTATCTTGAATAGAAGATTTAAGATACGAAGGCATAGATCTAATATAAGAAACATGGCCCCCAGCAAGAAGATTTTTCTTATCTTGAATTGCGCGAAATACAAAATCACCACCCGGATACATAGCATACAATTTATTAAGTGCACTCTCCTGTGTTTGACAAAGAATATCAAGATACCCTGCAAATTCCTGCTGTAATATACCTCTTGTTCTATATCCACTCTCAATTTGTGCTTCTCGTGAAGTAAATACCGCTTGAGCTTTTCCTTCTTGATATAATACAACAGCCTCAAGTCCTGTTAAAGTAAACTTGTTTCTAGGACCTAGTTCTGTTTCTTTTTTATATCCACAACTAGGTAATATCTCTAACAAAGAACCATCCTCAAACTCAAAATTTATAATTTGTGGGCAAGACTCTTGTGCATAGCAACGAGTTATTTGTGAAACTGTCATTTTTCTCTAAAAACAAACCTTATTTATAAACTTTTCGTCATTTTTTAGTAAAAACAAAATACCTTACCCTTTCACATTCCCAATCGGCTTCAACGCCACAACTCGACGTGTAATCCCCGCTTTCTCAAGTGCATCAACCACTTCATCAACATCTTTATACGCTTTCCCCGCTTCCTCAGCTAATCCTGCCATCGTCACTGCATGCACATAAATACCTCGCTTCTCCATATCTTTTTGCAATTGATCCCCGCGCACTTCTCGCTTCGCCTGCGTACGACTCATCGTCCTCCCCGATCCATGCGCCGTCGAACAAAACGTTTCCTCACTGCCATCCATACCTGCAAGTAAATATGAACCCGTCTCCATTGACCCTCCTAAAATCACCGGCTGACCATACTTCTGATACTCTACAGGCAACTCCGCCGATCTATTCGGTCCAAACGCCCGCGTCGAACCTTTGCGATGCACAACTAATTCTTTCATAACCCCATCAACTTTATACCTCTCCACCTTCGCAATATTATGCGCCACATCATACACTAATTTCATACCTAACTCTCGCGCATCTTTGCCAAATATCTTTGAAAACACTTCTCGAATCCGATGCGTAATCACCTGCCTATTTACAAACGCCATATTCGCCGCACAAGCCATCGCGCCATAATAATCCTGTCCCTCTTTCGAATTAAACGGCGCACATGCTAACTCTTTATCTAACACCGCAATCCCATACGTTGGCATCATCTCTAAAAACACTTTCAAATAATCTGTTCCAATCTGATGCCCAAATCCACGTGAACCACAATGTACCATAATCACAATTTGGCCCACTTTTGTTATCCCAAACGCGCGAGCCGTTTCCGAATCAAAAATCATTCCCTCACGCACTTCCTGAATCTCTAAATAATGATTGCCCGATCCAAGTGTACCAATCTGATCAAACCCTCGCTTCACCGCTTTATCCGACACTTTCGACGGATCTGCAAACGTAATACACCCTTTATCCTCAATATGTTCAATATCTTCTGGCCACGCATACCCATTCTTCACACACCACTGCGCACCCTCCTTCATCACATTGCGAAATTCCTCTTTAGAAATCTTCACAAATCCTTGACAACCAACTCCTGCCGGCACCGCTTTATACAACTCATCTACAATCTGTTTGATTCGCGGCTTCACCTCATCAATAGTTAAATTAGTGACGATAAGACGCATGCCGCAATTTATATCGAATCCAATACCACCAGGAGAAATCACCCCACCTTTCGCCGGATCAAACGCCGCAACCCCCCCAATCGGAAATCCATACCCCCAATGCCCATCTGGCATACAAAACGCATACTTTTGAATCCCAGGCAAACTAGCAACATTCGTCACCTGCTCAAACACACCCGCATCCATCGCTTGCATAATCCCCTCTGTCGCATACATTCGCGCAGGCACATTCATTCCCTTCTTATATGAAATAGGCAATTCCCATACCGTCTCAGAAACTTTAATAATCGACTCCGGCGGCCCTAACCGTTGATTCTGTGATTGTTCATCTTCCATAATATATTAGAAACCCAGCTAATTCTTTATAAACTTTTTGACGAAGAACAACGAAAAAAGAAAAGAGGAGGAAGAGGACTAAAAAGTAGTAAATCAAGCATACATTTAAATAATAGCTTTATTTTTTAGTGAGAATTAAACAACATAAATAAGATAAGAGTAAAAAATAATTCAATTTTAAAATCAACAGCGAGGAAAAGAAAAATGACACAAGGGATATTACTAGATAGACGCGTCGATTTAGAAAAATTAACCCAAGATGATTTTAAAATCAGTGGCGAATTAAGAGTTACAGATGAACCATACCAGGGATATAGACTTAAACCTGAATTTAAACTCACCGAAACAGATACGTATGTACCTCTTGACCAATTGTTCCCTGAAAGTAAATTTCATGAATGCTATCAACTAATTCTCCAAACACCAGATCACACAGAATTTCTAGGATCAGGATATTTACATCGACCAGAAGCAAGACCTGTTTCTTTTGGTACCCGCGACACACTCCGTGAACAAATTTTAGAAAAAAGAGTTTATGACAATGCTAGCCCAATTTATTTTCGTCTATTAGATGATGAAACTCACAAATCGATAGTACAAGGACCAGTAGATTTAATCTTCGTAAAAACCTCCCCATGGCATAACGAAAGAGACCAAAGTAGAGAAAGAGTATTATATTCAACTCAAGAATAAACAGTAATACTCTACTTTTATTTTTCTAATTTTATTCTCTAATAAATGTATAAAATATATTTTCTCACAAATTGAAACTCTATTTCACCCGTCCATACCTATCCGCATACCGCTCAATATCATTCTCATCATACCGCCCAAATGATAATTCCAAAACCCGCGCTGTTTCTCTGCCTACATTCTCAAGCGAATGCACAACCCCTACAGGGAGCAATACATTTTCACCTACACCCAACATCTGCTTCTCCAAATGCTCAATCGTATCCTCAACAGAACCATATTTTTGACCGCGATACGCCGCAACTTCACCTTCCAGCACATACCAAAATTCCCCACGATGAGAATGACTCTGCACAGATAACTTACATTCAGGATTAACATCTAACACTTTCAACGTCAAACAATTTTCATCAACCCCTAAATCCGCATACATTGATCTATTGCCATTACGCGGCACAAACGAAAATTCCAACACATTACTTTTCTCAACATTCTTATTTTCTAATGCACCCGCATAATTTTTTGGAATAATTATATTTGCACCACGTTCCAAAAGACCATATCGAACCATAGAATCCAGCCGCAAATCACTTGTACGATAATTACCCCTATATGCAATCACATCCTTACCATCCAATAAATAAAAATAATGAGAAGTATCAAAACGTGTTGGCCCAAGTAATTGCTCAGGTTCCATTTCTAAAACTTTAAATTCCAACGCTTGACCATCCAATTTAATATTTGCGCAAAGTAAACTATACGACCCCCACGGTCGCTGTTCAATATATATCTTCATTTCTTGATGATTTTGTAGTTCTAAAGTCATAGAATCAATTACCCCTTCACCTCACTTATAAACTTTATGACACAAAAATCTCCATATCACAACCCTTAAAAACCAACCACAAAGCACATCCAACCATGCTCACCACCCGCGAACTCTATCGTAAATCTATCCATATAATAATGGGTCTCATCATCATTCTCGCTTATTACCTCGACATCATCGGCCCCCTCACTATATTTCTTGCCATAATCGTTGGCATCCTCTTAAGCCTCATAAGTAAACACAGCAACCTCCCAATTATCAGCCAATTTCTCGACCAATTCGAACGCCCCGCCCAACGCCATAAATTCCCAGGCCGTGGCATGCTCTTCTTTTTCATCGGCTCTCTACTAGTTATGAAACTCTTCGAGAAAGACATCGCTCTCGCCTCAATTGCCATCCTCACCTTCGGCGACTCCATCAGCCACATCATCGGCGAAAAATACGGTGAAATCAAAAATATCTTCAACGGCACAAGTAAAAAATTATTTGAAGGTACACTTGCCGGCATCTTCGCCGGTTTCTTCGCCGCCCTTCCGTTCATCGCGTGGCAAGAAGCCTTCCTCGCCTCATTCTGCGCCATGATCGCCGAAGTCATTCAAATTGATTTAAATCAAAATACATTAGATGACAACATCATCGTACCATTAGTCGCCGGCACCACAATCTACCTTTTACGACGCTATATAATTCTAATATAGTAAACCAACCAAATAATCCAGTCTCAAATAGTTGGTTTACTTATTAGAAGTCCAACTCTAACATCTATTAAACCAGTTGGACTTCTATACTTTAAGAAAAATAACGTAAATTTTACCTCAAACAAGTAACAACATAAATACACTATATAAACCCCCCACCCTCCCCCTCCCTATTCAAAAAATACAAAAAAAATCACTTTTTCAACAAAAAATTAAAAAAATAACTCTAAATTTCTCCGTCGATAAACGAAAATAATTCCTCTGCAAAAAACATATACTTTAAAATAGATATTAAAAGTACATCTGGAAAATTTTGCCAAAAGCTTTATATACCCTTCCAGACCGAAAAGTTTATATAGTAGTACACACTTTACCCCCCATTCGGTATATAAAGCCGAGTAAAAAGTATATAAACCTACATCAAACCACCAAGGAGTTGATATAATCTACCAAAATGAACAGAACACTATCCCTAGAAGACTACGTAACATTAGCTAATTCTAAACTTCAAGAAAAATTACCACATGCTATTCTCCGTCCCGCAACACCGCAAGACGCCACAGGAATTGAAACCCTTACACAGACCATTCCTAACTTAGACTACCCTCTAAGTGGAATTCAAGCCATTCTCACAGAACCCGCAAATTTAAATTACGTAATTGCACAAGCACAATCACCAACCCGAAAAGATAGAGAACCAGGAGGCTATTCTCCTTTACTCTCATTCTCATTAGCCTATCCCGCCCCACAATTTCCTAAAATTCTCAATTATATGCCTTGGAAACCAAGTGAAACTCCCCCCGAACATAACGATCAAGACGCATTATGGCTCGAACTCAAAATTACTGATCCAAAACTTCAAGGGCAAGGAGTGTATAGAATTATTCGCACCATGCAAGAGATTGCTGCCTACAAACAAGGCTACAATAAAATATACTTACAATCATTTAGCGATGCCGCACGTGATATACATCTAAATGAAGGCTACCAATTACTTCGCACCGTACAATTAACTGAACCTGGACATGAAGATCACGACGAATACTTAATGCGTCTTGATCTCAATGAAGAACGCCACCAAAAAAACAAAGCATTCTTGGAAACAGCAGATAAACCTCAACCAGCAGCATATCATCCTCAACCCGTGGCTAATCCATCTGCTCCTAATAGCTTATATATACTTTAACACTTCTAACCATGGAAAAAATAATCGACGCCCACATCCACACCAACTTTGATGACGAACTTCTCAAAGCCGCCGCAATTAAAAGCAACGTCAACTTCTCTGAAGAAGGCCTCGATGACGAAATGAAAAAAAATAATGTCGTCTACTCCATAGCCATGGCCTTAGAATCCCATGAAGATAACCTTGACAAAGCCTTCCAGCCATTAAAAACAAAAATCTGCAGCCTGCCAAACGTCTTAACAATGTTAGCAGTCAACCCCTATAAATCAACCAAACGCACACTTAAAAATTACGAAGACAAAATTAAACTCAAAGAAATAAAAGGCATCAAAATCTATTTGGGCTACTACCCTTTCTATCCCCATGACGACGTTTATATTCCTTATTACCAGCTCGCTGATAAATATAATCTTCCCATCGTCTTTCACACCGGCGAATGCTACTCTGAAAAAGCTAAAGTAAAATACGCTCATCCTTTAAACGTCGATGAAATCGCCATGCGCTGGGACAACGTCACATTCATTCTCGCTCACATGGGCGAACCTTGGTTAATGGACACCGCCATGGTCATTCGCAAAAACAAAAACGTCTACGCCGACATGTCCGGCATCATCGAAGGCCAAATCGACCCTGAAGCCATTAAAACCACCCTCTTTCGCATCCAATCCGCACTAGAATACTGCAACTTCGAACGTGTTATATACGGCTCCGACTGGCCTCTTGCTCCCATGCGTGGTTACTTAGAAGCCATGCGCTCAATCATCCCAAAAGAACATCGAGAAAAAATATTCTATCAAAACGCAATTGATGCATTTAAATTAACACCAGAAATGTTAAACCCACAAGAACCTACAACACCTCCCTCTCTTCCTACACCCGCAGCAACTACACCAACAGCAATTACCACTCCTGCACCAGCCGTAGCCGTCGCAGCAACTGATAAAAAGTAAAGAGAACTTTGCACAATTCAATTTTTTGATGAAAATGCAAAGTTATCTCTCGAGAAGTTTGAGTAAAAAGATAATTATTCAAACTTCTCTAAATTTTCTAATAAGATTCAACAAAAATATATTTTGTAGAAATAAATTTATCTTACAAAAAAATATAATAAAAAAAAGAGTTCAATGTTCCGGAATATATTTTTGATACGCATTCTTCTTTGACTGCATATCAAAATACCGCTTTAACAACGCATGTAAAATCCATACTCTATAATATAGCGTATCATATACATAAAAATCAAGATCTTTAAACCACAATTTTTTAAACAACGTCTCCCCTAACCACAGTGCAAACCGACTGCTTTCAAACTTTTTTTGCCAATCAAACTCCACACTGCTCACAATCACCATATAGATTCGTCCATTCATCAACGTTTTCTTCCTCCCTGAATCTTCCACTTCCACCTCATTGAGATCCCATGAATGAATCGAAATAGTAATCTTATATTTGGTATATTCATTAACTATCGATACCATCTCCCAATCCCACTCCTGCTCCGCCCCTTTGGGTGACGGCACTTTATGTTTATACGCTTTCTCATGCCACATATATCCATAATTCTTCGCCCAATCAATAACCGCAGCATATAACCCATCAAAATCAAACAACCCATTATACCGCAGCGTAATTGGTGGAAACGGATCTTCTTTCATAGCATAGAAGTATCTTTTAAAGCTATATAAATATATCCCCTACATACCTTAAACCACTCCCCTTTAGTCTTAACAACAAAACCGTAATACTTTTAAACACTAAAATTATTCCACCTATATGGCGTCAAAAACCACAAAAAAGAGTGTGAAAATAAAATTTAAATTAAAACCTTCAAAAAAAATAGCTCTAAAGAAAAAAGTCTCTCCTAAAAAAAATTTCAAATCTAATCCCAAAAAAACTCCTCAAAAAAAAGTAAAAAAAATATCTAAACCAGCAAAAAAAACAGGTAAATCACTTAAAAAAACACCAACATCATCTAGAAAATCACAACAAACCCCAAAACTCCCTTTCAAACAAGTTCTAAATCCTTCTTCAAATTTTGTCATTCGTCCCGCAACCGAAAAATTTGAACCGTCAGAAGAACAAGGTATATTGCCAGACGAAACCGAAGAACAAATCGAAGACGACATGAAAATTGGCAAAAAAGATGAAGACATCTACGAAGAACCAGGCCAAGAACTGCTTGAAGAAGACGACGAAATCGAACCCTGGGAACAAGGCTTCATGCAAGGTGCAACAAAAACCGGCCAATTAGGCAAAGACGCCCTCACCGGTGAACCATTAAAAGCCCGCGACATCATCGAACTACGCATCAACGGCAGACTATACCGCTTCAATTCCATTGACAACGCCATCAAATTCAAACAGAAAGTACAGCAATCATAGAAAACAACACATAACTAATTTAAAAAAAATAAACAAATTTACTCTCTTTGTTTTCGTCGTAAATCACTTGCCATCTTCTCTTTCTTCTTCACAACATTAAAATTAAAACATCGATGTACTGCCGTCTCTAAATCCCAATCCTCATGAGTGGTAGATAACATCGTCCCTGGATATTCCAACTTAATTGTAACCGAATACTCTTTCTTCTTGCTATCTTTCCCAATCTCTTTGAGATGCACAATTAATAAGAACGGCTCTTGAATCTTCTCCTGCAGCTTGCACGCCTCTTTCTCTAAAACCATATGCATTGCCTTCTCCTGATGCTCCGTCAAAACAATACTACTTAAACCCACAAATCGAATATCATATAACGTCCCTTTAGGTATTTGTGTCATAAAATAAATCACCTCATTTAATTAAAAAGAGTCTGTTAACATATATAAACTCTTCTTATCTTGCCAAAGTGATAAAAAACAACCAAATAGACTAGCACTCATTCTTTAAAAAACTCTCACAAAGCTCCGATACCTTTTTAAACCAACCTCAAATAATACGCCTATATCCGAAATGTAGGGTTGCTCCCCTGAATCTGGTATAAAAAGAAAACAAAAACAACAAGAACCGCACAATAGTGCATAGAATGGAGGCAAAAAACAATGGGAATGTACCAATACGTACGTGACGCGTGGAAAAAACCATCCACCACAAATAACGACCTATGGCGTGAACGCTTAATCGCTTGGCGTAAAGAAGATTCTGTAGTAAAAATTGAACATCCAACACGAATTGACCGTGCTCGATCATTAGGCTTCAAAGCAAAACAAGGTTATATAATAGTTCGCCAACGTGTTGTTCGTGGCCAACACATACGACCACAAATCAAATCTGGAAGAAGACCAAAACGCTCCGGCACCAGAATGAATTTGCGCAAGAACTATCAACAGATCGCTGAAGAACGCGCTCAAAAAGAATTTCCTAACCTAGTGGTATTAAATTCTTACTGGGTAGCCCAAGACGGCCGACACTATTGGTATGAAATCATCTTAGTTGATCCAAATCATCCTGTTATCAAAGCAGATCAATCGATTAATTGGATTGGTAAACGCAACAACCCACATCGCGTCTTTTACGGTAAAACATCCGCTGGAAAAAGAGGACGAGGATTACAAGCGTAAAAGTGTAAAAAGAATTTTTTTATTTTATTTTTATTTATTTTTTATTTAGTCAGTGTTTATTGAAAAAAAAAAGAAAAACATGACCACAAAAATAATAACAAATCTATCTTTAATCCTATTTCTCTCACTCATCCTCCTCACCTCCTGCTCCTCACAAGAGAAAAACCAACTCACCGGCGCCTCCACCACCTCAACAACAACCTCTTCCATCACCTCCTCAACACCATCCAATTCCCTCACAAATCTCCCTTCCTACATCGAAGACACCGGCAACATCTCCATCTACTTCTGCCCCCGCCAAGCTTGCGAACAAGTCTTTCTCGACACCCTCAATCTCGCCCAATCTTCGATACACTGCGCCCTCTACGAAATCGACCTCCCCTCCGTAAACACCACTTTACGCAATCTAGCCCAAAAACCAAATATAGACGTCAAAATCGTAACTGACAATGACTATCTTCATCAATTCAATACCCCCTACACTAAAGCCGACCGCTCCGGTTTGATGCACGATAAATTTTGCATCATTGATAATCACATCCTCACAACCGGCTCGATGAATCCAACCATCAACGACGCCCATAAAAACAACAATAATCTCATCATCATTCACTCCAAACGCCTCGCCAAAAACTACGAAGACGAATTCCAAGAAATGTGGAATGGCACATTCAAAAAAGGCAACCCCACCTTGCACCCCTCAATCAAACTCCAAAACACCCTTATTCAAACCTACTTTTGCCCAGAAGAAGACTGCGCCGAAAAAATACGAACCGAACTCAAACAAGCAACAACAGAAATTTATTTTATGACCTTCTCATTCACCAACAAAGAAATCGCCAACATCCTCCTCTTAAAAAACCTCGATAATCTAACCATCCGTGGTATCATGGAACGCCGCCAGATCGACAAAGACTCTGCCTACATCCTGCTCCACAACAATAGCATCCCTCTCCTAATCGACCAAAACAAAAATAATCTACATCATAAAGTATTCATCATTGACAACGAAACCATCATCACCGGCTCATTCAACCCAACCAAAGGCGGCGATGAACGCAATGACGAAAACATCCTCATAATAAAAGATAAAACCATTGCAAAACAATACCTCCAAGAATTCGACTATTTATGGAATATGTGGGATAACCAAACAACGACCATTCTTTTAGAACCAATAGACACTAATTCCACAGAAGAGATTAACACCACAGAAGAATTTAATAACACAGAAGAACTAAACCTAAAAGAAACAGACTAATATAGTTAACGCAACAAATAATTGCTAATAAATAATTGCGTTTATAGTAAATTGCACTAATATTGTTACCAATTTAAGAGCAATTTACTTATTAGATAATTGCGTGTAATATAACAAAAACAACGC
>Ga0209541_10002809_pt1 | contig 32616 bp, 35 predicted proteins | sample RifCSPlowO2_01_FD_184027 | JGI IMG/M metagenome (GOLD analysis project Ga0209541, IMG submission 184027) | Groundwater microbial communities from Rifle, Colorado - Rifle CSP2_plank lowO2_0.1 (SPAdes) (version 2) | ecosystem: Environmental > Aquatic > Deep subsurface > Groundwater | place...
TTTCCCATTCTTATTCAAATATTTCTCTCTATAAAAACCTTCCTCAATTTCCTATCCTTATACAATCTATTTAAACTCCATCATCCTAATTCCAGAGTAAAAAATTAGCATATAACTCTTCTTGATGAGGGGTTATTCAATTTCGTCTTAATGACGGAATTTCAAAGGCATTTTTTTTAATGTCTTTTAGCGAAAGAGCAATTGTTGATGTTTAGCGGTTGCTCTTTTTTATTTCTGGAGAAAGGGGGTGATTGGAATGGAAGGATTTTGTCCTGATTGCGGGGCTCAGCTTATTCACGCTGAGGGTTGTGTGTTGTGTGCGTGCTGTGGATGGTCAAAATGCGAATGTGTATTTTGCACAGGAAAGGAGGAAATTAATGTACAGTCCGGTGTTAAATGAAAAAACAACAAGGACGATTTACAGGTTAAAGAAGGCATGGAAAAAGCCGATGACAGAAATTACAGAGTCATTGATTCAGCAGTCATTAAAGGCAGTTGATAAGGGGGTGGTTTGCGAGGTTTGCATTAGCGAGAAGAATAACAATTGTGACGAGTGTTATTTGAAATGAAAGGAGAGGTTAATTGAGAAAGCTATATGAGAGAAATGTTGTGGCTGAATCAAAGGTTCAAAAGACAAAAGGCTGGCTTGTGATTGCAGGTTACCCTTGTTTGTGCTTTGTCAGCATTCTGCTGTCAATGTGCTTTCAGATAGCGGAAAAGCAGCTGATTGCAATATCCCTGATTGCAGGAGCCAGATGGATATTGATTGGCAGGAGTAATGAAGTGAACATCCTGATAATAGAAAGGAGTTGATTGATGAGAAGCATTACCCCGGAAGAAACAAAGAAATACAGGCACATAATAAGCGGACAGTTCAGCAATTTTGTGCTGCTTTCAACGGAGTTAGAGGGCATAGAGACGGCAGTTATTGCAGCCCTGAACGGCAAGGAAGGAGATTATGTTACCGAGCCCCTGGCAGTGCTGGTTAACAAGGAAATCCTCGGAAAGCTTAAAAGCCCGGGTGAAGTTCTGGTCGCAGGGGAAAATCTGATTCTTGAATGAAAGTTAACAATTAAAACAGGAGGGCAATTATGTGGAATAAGCCAAGTGATGCACAGCTGGCTAAACTGCCGGCGTTTTATTCATCTGAAGAAGTGCCTCTCAAGGATAAGGTTATAGGGATGCATTTCTTCATCGGAGGCTGTGATTGGTATGCGACTGAATATTCGCCTGAAGAAAAATGCTTCTTTGGGTTTGCCATTCTTAACGGTGATTTAGATAATGCAGAATGGGGATATTTCAGCTTGCAGGAGTTATGCGATTTGAAAGTATCATTCCTTGAGGTTGACAGGGATTTGCATTTTACTCCCTGCAAGGCAATAGAGATTGAAAAAATCTGTGAGGCCCAGGGTTGGGAAAGAAAGGATATTGAAGTTGTTTCATAAAATCCAAAACAGGAAGGGGGTGAATAGCGATGAACCTAAACGAACTGGCAAACGCCAAGGCTACTATTACGGTAGCCGGCGAGGAGGTTGAGGTTAATGCTTCTGATTCTGTGAAGGATACCATAAAAAGAATCCTTCAGGAAAAAGGCATTGATTCCTTTACCATCTTGGTTGACGGAAGAGAGGTAACTGCAACCACAGATCTGCCGCAGACGTTCTCAGGCCATGAAATTGAAGTGGAAAGATACGTCAAGGCAGGAAGGTAACTCTTATTTTACGGGGAAAGATTGAAGGCAGGTTAGGGATTCCTGGTAATGTCCTTTCCTGCCTTCTTTCTTAATCGGGAGGTAAAAAGATGATTGATGCAAAACTCATAGACAGGGCAAAGGAAAAATCAAGAGTCATCGCTGAAATAGATTCTTCCTGGCGAAAGTTCGTTGGCCTTTTAAAGGAAAACACCTTTGCTGTGCCTTTTAAGGCTGATTACGCAGCCTTGATAAAGGATAGTTGTGTTTTGGTTGAAGGATACAGCGGCCTGCTTTTTGTGGATAAGCTCTGCTATAAAAACAAGACCTACCAGCTAAAAGAGCCGGTTAAGTATTACCCCTTCAAGGTATATGGAGTATATGACCAGAGGAGGAGTTTTCAGAGGTTTGTGGCAGCCCCGGAAATAGGCTTTCACTACCTTGGCTTAAGCAATGAAGGACACGCTATCTGCACCGGGGATATCCAGTACGTAAACCCGGATTCTTTAGCTTCTTTGAAAGAAGTGTGTTTAAAGATTGCCAGGGCATTCCGGGTGATTAACCTGGAGTCATTAGGCACAGTTCTCTTGCCTGAAGAATACACTAGCTTAAGAAATATCCTCTCGGATAAAAACACAGACTCAAAAACAAAGTTAGAGAAATTGCTTTTGGAGAATCTGATTACAGAAATACTTTAAGGAGGTGATTTATTTATGCTGGGAAACGCGCTTTATGAAAGGCAGGACCTGATAACGGATTTAGATATCCCCAAGGTTGCCACAGTTATAGGCGTAGGCGGCACAGGCTTCTGGACAGCTGTATTCTTGGCAATGTCAGGGGTTGAGGAAATAATCCTGGTGGACAAAGACATGGTTGAGGCGTCTAACCTGAACCGCCTGCCTTTAAAAGATTCGCTTATCGGGGTAAAGAAGATAAACGCAGCAAGTGATTTTATCAGCCAGATACGCAGCCCTATAAGAATTGAAACCCACGATATGCGTATTGAAAAGCCGCAGGACTGCACTGCTTTAAGGGGGATAGTTTTCTGCTGCACAGATAACCTAAAGAGCCAGCAGATTGTCTGTGCGTATTGCAAGAAAAACAATATTCCCTACCAGAGGATAGGCTATGACGGCACAACCCTGAATGTCTCAAAGGCGTTCCCTCTTTCCTTTAAGGAAGAGGCTGAGGAAACCGGCTACAGTGTTACGCCATCCTGGGTTATTCCTGCTGTCTTTGCCGCAGCAGCCGGGGTATCTTCTAAGCTCTACAAGGAGCTCTGCCTGATGGATGATATTGGCAAAGTCAATATTCAGAACTCATCCTTTGTTACCGGGGGAATCCTTGATGAGGCAAAGGAAGAGGAAAGAGAGGATATCCTTGAGAATATCCATGACTACATCCCCGATTCCTACGGGCTTTGCGAAGACTGCAATAGGATTGATCCTGATAACAGCGACTACGGCTATTGCCCTGATTGCGAGGAGCATTACAGCGATGATGATATAGAGGGGATAAAAGAAAAAGCACGCAATGAGGAATTTGACCGGGTAATTGAGCAGATTGAAACAGGAGAGATTAGCGATCCAAAACTTGAACAAGCCATTAAAAAATGGCAGAAAACGAGAGGAGAAAAATAAGATGCTTGCTTTAGAGGATAATAAACCTAAGAAAAGTAACATTCTTGATGTGACGGTGAAGAATTACACTGAATGCGGTTTTTGCGAAGATGCAGGCAAAAAAGAAGTTTTATCTATCTCTTGGGATATCTGGAGCCAGTGGATATATCTTAGCCAGCGCTTGGGCAGCAAGGAATGGGGAGCGGTGTTCTGGGTAAAGGATAATGCCGTTACACACTTTAAGATACCAAAGCAGGAGGTTACCTCAACTGACTGCGAATTTAAGGAAGAGTTAGGCGGCGATGGCATAGTGCATTCGCACCACGATATGGGGGCGTTTCATTCAGGCCAGGATGACCGCCATGCAAGGAATCTCTATGCCTATAGCATTGTCCTTTCAAATGCAAAAGGCTATGAGGCAACGAAAAGAGTAAAACTGCCCTGCGGCGGGGTTGAGCTGAAGTTGGTTAATTTTCCGGATATTGAGCTTTCTAAGATAGCTGAAAAACCAGCCTTTGAAACTTACGCTCCAGGAGAAAAGCAGAAGGAACTGGGTTTTAACCAGCACGATTCTCCTTGCGAGAAGTGTACTACTCATGACTGCGGAAGCTGTAAGTTTACAGATGTAACCCCGCTGCCATGTGATAACTGCATAAGCCTTAAATGCAGAGAGTGCCAGTTTACCTTTGGCGGCACTGTTGATATGCTTCCCTTTTGCAACTTCTGCGAGGATGAATTATGCAGCCAATGCGTTAAGCTAGCCAAATATTTAACTAATTATCCTGAAGAAAAACAAAACTTTGAATATCTGCTTGCTAACCAGATGTAAAAATTAAAAACGAAGGGGGGTGATGAAGATGATAGAAGTTGCGCGGCTGCACAGAACAGATAATGGAAGCGCCCTAAAAGCGTTTGCTGATGTTGTAATAAACCAAGTTCTTGTGAAAGGAGTGAGAATAGTTGAGGGCAAGAATGGCTTGTTCGTCACGATGCCACAGGCACAGGGAAAGGACGGCAAGTGGTACCCTACAACAATGCTGCTTGATGAGGGCTTAAAGGATGAGCTTCAAGAGGCATTGCTTGAGGCGTATAACGTTTAACGGAAAGGAGAAAAGTCCCGGGCATGACGATAAACTGCCCATTCTTTATTCGATGGGAAAGAGAGGATTATTATAGAGAGAGAATAATTAAAATCTTAATATTCTTTCAGTGATTTCATAAACTTTAGATTTACATTTAACACTACCTTTTGCATGAGCTTCTGGGCAATGGTGACCATCATAGTCTTGTATATTACTTTTCAAGTCAATTTCATGAGCTCTTAAAACAACTCGTTTACCCAAGACAGAGTCTAAGTCTAACCACTTTTGACCATCTGGATAAGTTTTTATGGGTATCTTAATTGCCTCTGCCATGTTACATTTCTTTTATCAAACCTTCTTCTTTCAATTCTTCAAGAATACATTCAACTTGTTGTGCAGGTAATCTTAAAGAACACGCAATCTCAAAAAGCTCTATCTTTCCATGACCCTCAGTTTTTTTAGATTTTAGATAATCAATTATTTTTACCCTGGCTTGCTCATGAGTCAAGCATAAGAAATTTAACTCTTCTCTTTCTCGTTTTAATCTTCCCACCTCTCCTTGCAATGCTTTAATTAAATCGTATATTTTTTTATCTCTTTCCTGTTGAGTATTAAACGGGATTCTTATTATATTCTTTTCCCAAATTATCTCTTGACCAATTTCAGGTATTGTAACTATTTGCGGTTCCATTTTATTTTTCGTTTTTATTTATTAATTTTGTTACTTTTTCTAAGATAGCAGAGTCATTACAATCTATGTGCATTATCTTTTCTTGTATCTCTTGCGCAGATTGATGATTAAGAATAATTGTTGTTGGTAGTAAATTCTTGTCTTTTTTCTTTATCATAATCACTGCAACAATATTTATATCCTCGCTAATATTCTTTATGTCCTTTAAAGCACCTTCTTTAATTAATTCAGAAATTAATGTGCCCTTAACTTTAACACTTTCTATTTCTACCTCAGCCATAAGAATTTGATAATTTTAGATTATAAAAACTTATCTATTTTTAGGGCATGCCCTCTATACAAAGATAATCAATATTAACAAAAAACAAAAGATATATATATATATATAGCGTTCCATCAAAAATCCACCAAAAACATATCAAATAAAAGGAGGTTATGAAATGAGAACGCAAAAAAAGGCAGTTTCTGCGCTTGTTGCAACAGTTCTCTTGATATTGATAACAGTGGCTGCTATTGGCATTATATGGAGTGCGGTCATGCCAATGATAAACAAGGCGACACAGTATGGACAGGCATGTATGAGTGCAAGATTGCAGATAAACACTGACAGCGGCTACACTTGTTACAATGCATCTGGCGTTGTGTTAGCAAATATTGTAAGAGGCGCCGAGGATTTTGTTCCTAGTGCGATACAGGTTATAGTCGCTGGCGGCGGGCAGTCAAAGGTATTCAAAATCTTGGATAATCAAGCGACTAGCGGTGTCACTATGTTAGGCGGTGCCGCAACACTTTATATACCGGGCACAAATGAAGAAAAAACATATGTTGTCACATCAGGTTTGACAACGACTTCAGAAGTCGCAGTTGCACCAGTAGTAAAGGTTGGCAACACAGAGAAGGTCTGTGATGTGTCTTCAAGAGTCGCGCTGACTGCATGCAGAACAAGTTAAAGTTTAAAGAGACCTCTTTTATTTTTTAATTTTTTATTTCTCTTTTACTTTTTTAGGTTGAATTTGTAAAAAAGGAATTAGTATTTTCTTAAGAGATTTTATTTCTTTCCTTTTCTCTTAAAATATATGAACCATGCAGCATTAATTATTATCAATACAACTATTAAAATAAAGATTAAGTTCTGTTTTCCGCCCTCTGCAGCAGTTGCCCTTGCTGTTATGCTTGCCCCGATTATCTCAACCTTTATGCTATTTAGCGAGATTGATGTCTTCAATTCCCTTTCTATAACCCTGTTTGCGTAATTGAGCAGTAACTTTCCAGAATAGTCGCCCTCTTTTATTCCTGCTGTGTCCCAATATGCAGTCAGCACTTGCCTTGAAAGGGCTGGAATATCAAGCGAGGCGGTTTTTACGTTTGCAATCTGCTGTTTCTGCGCGTCAAAAATCTGCAATTGCGCATATACATCCTTGACAGTTGTGCTCCACTGGTTCTCAACTGTCACATCAAACTTTGCTATGTCCCCTAACCTGAAATTCCTGACGTTTATGTCAATAACGTTAACCTCTAAAGAACCAATATTGAATACCTTGTCAGCGCTTGCAATCTTTCCCTCGTCATAAGCCAAGGACGCAACTGCCTTGTATTGCCCTGCATTAACATCCGCCTTCCATGAAGCGACTAATTCAACCTTCTGTCCCGCGGGCACTGTCTTTGTGTCTGTCTTTAATATTGCTATCTTGTTATTGGTAGGGCCTAAAATTTCTATTATTGCCTGCATATCAACCAAGTCATGCTGCCCCAGGTTTTCCACTTCAACATAGAAGTTTGTTGTGCCGTTTACATTAGCTTCTTTTACGTCCAGTCTTATCTCTGCATATTTGTATGGATAAGGCGATTTGACAAGGAATTGTGATGTAACGACTACTGTTGAGCCGATATAAACTCCTTCGCCTGTTCCTTCAGGAGGCAATTCAGCGGCAGCTATCTTTGCCTCATGATTTCCAGGGGTTAATGCAACAGGCAAGTTGACTGTGTAACTGAAGGTCTTGCTTTCTTCTGTTGCCTTGAAATCAACTGACTTTGTATTTAGTGTAATGTAATCCGCCAGTTCGCCCATTAACCCGAACATAACCTTCATGTCCTTATGCTCATTGTTAAGAACAGTAAATTCAACTGTTTTCTGCATGCTTGGCTGGAAATCAACAGTCACTCTGCCGGGAGTTATTCCTATTGCAAGAACGTTTGGCGCGCTAAACAATAGCACCATTGCCAGCACAAGCAGCAAGCTTATAATTTTTGGTTTAATCATTCTGTGACGCCTCAATTTTTTCTATGCCTGAAACATTTTCCTGATACGTAACCGCTTCTGGTTCAAGTATGATATTGCCAGTAATCAATCCCATTACTCTAAGCAGGATTTTTGTATTGCCCTGATTCTGGATTTTATAGGTTGTATCATTATTCATCAATGCAGGCTTAACTGAAATGCTTACCTCTGAATCTATGGTAAATTGATGCGTCCTGCCAAAGCCCGCTTTCCAGTAATATGTGCCGGGCTTCAATTCTGCCACCGGATTGATCTTGCTTATCAGAACAGGAGAGGTAAATTCAGGACTATCGTCAACCAAGGCATTGCTCAACCCAAACCATTCAAATATTATCTTCTTGTCCTTTGTATGCATTCCTGACTTGGGAGATATGAGTATATTTGTATTTACAAGAAGGATAAATGCAATAAAAACAATTATGCTAAATGCCAGTTGCAGAGCTAATTGCCTTCTTTTTCCTTTGATCCTGCTTAATTTCATTTTATATCTCTCTTACATAAAATCCTGTAAATACCACTCTGCTTGATTTTGTCCCTGCTGTTTCCTGCGGCGGAACAGTTACAAGTATCTCTATTTCTGCCGAGTCAGTTGCATCTGTGTAATTAAGATAATTGATTACAGTATTATTTGAAGTTGGAACATTAGTCCATGCAGTAGTGCTAAGTATCCAGTTGAACGAACCCTCCCTTCCTGTAACGTTGTCAATCCTGTATTTGAAGTATTCCGATGCTGCAGGCTGGCTAATCCATAATAATGATGTATTATCTGATATGTTTACATTCGCAAAGCTGTTGCCATCATTCCTTATGCTTAACGGCACAGGGTCGTTTGTTGTTGTATTTGCTGTTTCTCCCATGCTAAGAACAGAGAAGTTCACGCTTGAGTTAATCATGCTTAATGACACCAAACTGCTTAACTTCAAGGTATAAGGAACTGAGTTCCATGTCCCGAATTCATAGCCGTCCCATGGGCGGACAGTCCAGTTGTAATAATAATTGTCATCCCAGAAATTTTTCAATCTTGAGGTAAGAGTTGTCCAATTCTGGTTTACACTTGAATTTGGCAATCTGTTGTCAGCAGAGCATGATGGATAACAGGTTATATTGACCTGATAGGTTAATGTATCGCCCTCTGCGTCAGTTGAGGCAGTCCAGTTGAACTGGGGCGTCCTGTTTGTTATGCTGTTTCCATCAGCAGGATAAACCATACTCACTGAAGTTGGAGCAGTATTTTCAGTAAATGTTTTCTGTGCTGTAAATCCTGACACACCACCAACACCATCCTCTGCCTTGCATCTCCAGTAATATGTCTGCCCGTCAGTTGTGCTCCAAGTGTAAGTTGTTGAGGTTGAGTTCTGCAGCATTGTAGTTGGATTCGCAGTTGTATCTCCATAGAAAACATAATTTATTGTGTCCCCGTCAGTATCGCTTGAGTTCGCGCATCTTAATGTCTGCGAGTTTCCTATTGTCCTTGTTGCATTATCTACACCACCAATCTCTGGAATACTCGGAGCAAGATTGCTTATGGTTCTTGTAGTAGAGTTAGGCACGCCTGCTTCCCCTTGGCTATCAGTAGCATTCATCGTGCAGTTCCATACCTCATTCTTAAATTGAGGCGAGTTATTGTATGAGGCATTAATCTCTGCTGATGTCAGGCTTCTGTTGTAAACCATTACTTCGTCGATTATGCCGTTGAAGCGATACGTTGAACCCAAATTTACTCTACCACCAATAAATAAGGGATAATTAAGATTATTTAGTGCTGTTGACGATGTACCACTGGCACCTTCTACCGCATTAATATAAATTTTAAAACTACTTCCATTTCTAACTGCCACAATGTGGTGCCATTGACCTTCGGGTGTAGTAGATGTTGTCGTAATATCCAAAACACTCACATCAGTTCTTATAAGCCATCTTATTTTTTTATCAGGGGTTTGCTCTAGGGAAGAAATATTCATATTCCCAACTGTTTCACCCTGATAAATAATAGGCGTATAAAAACTAAAAGTATTTGGTTTAATCCAAGCACTCATAGCTAGGTCACCGCTCCCAAAGAACCATAAATCGCTATCAGCTATCTCAACATAATCATTCAAGCCATCAAACTGCAAGCCGCTTCCGTATTTTCCATCAACCCAGCCGTCATTTGCATTGAAGTCAAAATTTGTCAGTGTCCCGTTATTTGGAATAACCCCGTTATTGCTTGTATCATAGGCAACTGTCCCGTTTCCTTCAGAAAACTTCCAGTATCCAACTAATCCTGTCTTGTTGAACCAAGTCAATGGCTCATTAATCTGCTCTTCCGCAAATTTATTAAATTGAGTAACCTGCCAATACAAAACAGAGCCATTGTACCAAGTTATTGTTATATTTCCTTTGTCTGAATCTATATCACTATAAGTGCCTGAACAATTAAGAGTATCATTTGTATAAGCAGGATTTGGCGTTATCGTTATATTTGTAATTAGAGGGTTGTAGCTTATATTTAATACTCTTGTTTCTGTTTGATTTAAATTCCCTGCTTGGTCTACGACATATGCCTTATAGGTGTAATTTCCTGAGTTCAGGTTTGTAAAATTACGATACAATCTATAGACGCCTGCCTGATAAGAGGCATTGATTTCTTCTGACGAGAATACCCTGTTGAAAATCCTGACTTCATCAATTGTTCCGTTTGCTGTGTAAGAAGTGGTAGAATACCCTGCACCTATTGCTGAAAAACTTGCATCCGCAGTTATACCCCCAGACACAGTTGATTTTGCAACTCCATCAACATATATTGTTGTTACAGCACCATTCTGATTATAAGTCCACACAACGTGATACCATGGACCATATGTGATTTTATAAGAAGTTTGTATTGTTGAACCTGCCAGCCTAAAGTATATCTCATCACCACTCATATGACCGACTTCAACATTCTTGTTGTTTGTTGTGTCCATCAAACTAAACCATCTGGGATTTTCATCGTCATCATTAGGCTTTACCCATAATTCTATTGAAAAATTAGCACTCAAATTAAGGAGATTGTTCGGTATGCTTACATAATCATTCTTGCCATCAAACAGCGCTGCCTTGCCTCGCATGCCTGTTGTCCACACAGGGCATGTAGTTCCTGAACAGCTTCCATTGTTTCCATAGGTGGAAGAGTCATTCATATAAGTTCCATTATCCTCTTCAAATCTCCACCACCCAACCAAGCTTCTGTTCCAATCTATAAATGCAGAATAGTTGTTGTTTGTGTCAGAGAGGCTTACGTTAACATAAGCCCAATTTTGCGTTGACGATTTTCTTGTGTTGTTGTCAGAAGTAGGATTTGTAAAATTGATATGCGGCTTTGTCAAGTCAATAGTCAGGCTGTAATTTGTAACAGAGTAATTGCATGCCCCTTGCGAGTCACATGAATAGCAGTTCCATATAAAGGATTTTTCTGCTGCAAATCCTGTTCTGTTGAATGAAGTGCTTGTTAGAGTTCCAGTTACTGTATTTGTCCCATTGCTCTGCCATGCCCCTGTATGATTATGGTATAGGGTCATGTTTGACAATGAAATGTCATTTGAGGCAGAACACTCAAATTTTATTGTTGAGTTTACAGTCCAGTTGTCTAATGGAGAGGTAAGAGTAACTGTCGGCAGGGTATTTTGTATTGTCATGACAGATGAATTTACAAGCGTTGAATTTGCTTGTCCATCATAAAGCCACACCTCGCAGAGCCACGATTCCCTTTTTGTCGTGTTTCCCGATGTAAGGTTTGATTTTATTATTGTTCCATTGCCATAATTATTATTAAGGGTTTTTGTTAAGGCAAGTTTTGAATTGTTGTACCATCTTACAGTTGCGTTTGTTTTTTCCGAGTCAATGTCTGCAGTAACAAAACTGCATTCAAGATCATCTGTCGTAAATGGTGATGCTGGCAATATATTCAGATTTTGAACCTCTGGTGCAGTATTGCCACCAGTTAAAATTAGCGTTATGTTTGTATAGCTTGGAGCAGAGTAGGGGGGAGTAAGAATAAGAGTAATGTTAGTTGCAGAAGGGGGAGTATAAACAGCACTTGCGAAAGACAGAATAATCCCAAGGATAATAATCGGCAAAATATATTTTTTCATCTTTTTGTTCAATTTTAATCCTGCTTTCTATTTTGATTGATTTTGTAATCATTAACATGAGTTTATTGCACACATTCTGGTAGATTAACTTTAGAGGTGACATCGCATGTCTTTTCTTTATTGCGAACCCTTACTATTGGTGCAATGCTGATTTCAGTAATGTTCTCGCCCTCAATCGCCATCGTTTTTGCTTCGTTTGGTCCGGGCATTTCACCATAAATAATATTGTTGAGATAATCCTGCCATATTTCTGCTGCACTTTTTTCGTTCGGAGATATCATAATTTCATCAATGCTTCCATTAAAAGGGTTGCCAGCAGGAATACCATATAGTTTGCCAGCATACAGATTACCTGTTTGATTGTTTATTTTATAGTCACTCAGCCCTTGCAATATTTCAGTTCTTACAAGAATGCCGTTAACGTAAATTTTCTTTTGCCTTGTTGCTTTATTGTAGGTTACGGTGACATGCACCCATTTTGGAGTGTAATTCTGGGCTGATTGAGAGCCTATGATTATTGCCTTTGAGTTAGGCAATCCCGCAGTTCCCTGCGAGTCAGTCGCATTTATCGTGCAGTTCCAAGTTTCGCCTCTTGCATGAGGAGAACTCGCATAAGAAGCGTTTATTTCTGCTGATGTCAGGGTTCTGTTGTAAATCATTACTTCGTCGATGAGACCACTAAAGAAAGTACCAATACCAGTAGCAGTATTAGTAGCACCGATAGTAACATTACCAGAGGAAGCAACAACACTTACAGTTCCAGTTGCGCTATCTAAAACTCCATTGATATAAATCTGCGATTGTGCCCCGTTGATTACTCCCACTATGTGATACCAAACTCCCGTAGTTAAAACGGTGTTACTGTTAAAATTATTGCCTCCATGATATCCAAGATTTATTTTATTGCCATTAAGATTGAATCCGTATCCATTGCTTCCTTCGGTCCCCCTGCCAACAATCTCTCTTTTACCACTCACGGAATTTGTTTTAATCCAAGCTTCCAAAGTAACTGGAGAAGTATCTATATCTAAACTCGCCCCTGCCCCCGCATATGCCTCCACATAATCATCCACGCCATCAAAACTTAGGGCTTTTCCATATTTTCCATCACCCCATCCCGAATTTGCATTAAAATTGAAATTAGTCAAAGTCCCATTATTTTTATTTCCAGAGATATCCCTTGCTTGTGTACCATTCCCTTCAGAGAATTTCCAGTATCCAACAAGTCCTGTTCTGTCCTGCCATGTCAATGGCTCATTTACTGATTCTCCAGAAAATTTATTGTATTGGGTAGTCTGTAAAAAAAGAGAAGAGCCGTTATACCAGCTTATTGAAACATTTCCTTTATTGCCATCGGGGTTGCCATATATCGCTGAACAATTTAACTCGCTTTCATCATAAGCAGGAGAGGGGGTTATCGTTATGCCTGTTATATTCGGCAAGGCATAACCGGGCATAGTTATTGCCTTTGAATTTATTCCCTCTGCGCCGGTTGAATCAATAGCCCTTATTGTGCAGTTCCACGTTTCTCCAATGCCTTGTGGGGATGAAGAGTAGAGCGCATTTATTTCTTCTGGTGAAAGGGCTCGGTTATAAATTGTTACTTCATCAATTATTCCATTCGCATAATCATATTTTATGTCAACGAAAGGCAGTAATTTATCCTTGAGTGTCTGGTTTATGGCTGCTGAAACAAAATTGACATTAAGAAAAATCAGTCCCACTAATACCAAAGCAATCAGTCTGGTTTTTTTGTGCGTTTTGCTTAACATTTTAATTTAGTTTGCCCTTACATACGGGCTTGCCGCGCCTCGTAGGGTATTATTGAAATAGGCAACTGCCATGTAATATCCGTTTACATTAACGTCAAAATTCCATCCGCCTGTTGAGTTTGTGAGAGTGCTTCCAGCAGTCCTGTTATCTGACTGGTTTATAATGACGACTCTTGCGTTTGCCAGTCTGTTGGCAACCTCAAGAACATAGCCAGTCAGGTTTGTGCGGATATAATCTAGTGCAGTGGTGTTTGACAGTCCTGCCTCTGTCTGTGAGTCAGTGGCATTTATTGAGCAACTCCAAGTTTCTCCCGTTGCCTGTATGTTTGCTGTAAGCTCCTGGCTTACCATTTGCAAGTCAAGAACATTAAGTTTTGTGGTTGTTGAATAAGAGGCTGAGCCATTGTTGAATGCTATTGATACGTTTCCCTTGCCGCCGTCAGGGTCGCCATATACGCCAGAGCAGTTTAATGTGTTATCTGTATAGGCAGGGCTTGGAAGCAAGGACATGCTTGATATGTTCGGGGCGCTGTTGCTTGTTATTGCCTTTGAAACAGGCAATCCCGCTGCTCCTGTCGCATCAGTTGCATTTATAGAGCAATTCCATATTTCTCCTGCGCCCTGCGGAGAAGAGGCGATGCTTTCATTTATCTCGGCAGAAGTCAAACTCCTGTTGTAAATCATTACCTCATCTATAGTCCCATTCACAAAATCATACTGTACGTCAACAAAAGGCATCAGTTCATCTTTTAATGTCTGGTTTACTGCGGCTGATGCAAACCTGCCGCTAAATAAAATCAATCCAATCAATACAACAGCCATTAACCAGTTTTTTCCTGCCATTTCATAAAACTCCCTGATTTCCGCAAAAAGCCTCTGCTTTTTGGGGCATAGAGAAGCTTTGCTTCTCTCTGTTAGGAACCTGAAAATTCTTAATTTTCATGTTTACATGATGTTCTTGAAATAATTTGAATAAAGCGACATTTTCAGATTATGAGTATCAGCATTGTCCATATATGCGTTCCACGAGTTGAAGCTTTCCATAAGTTTGTCAAACTCCATTTCCTGCAGGTTATATTTCGTGATTCTTACCCTTATTCTCCTGAGAAACCTTTTTATCGTTGATTTTCTTGCGCGGCGGTGGCTGCCGAATACTTCATAACCAAGAAAGTCAATGCCTAACGTTACGGGAAATACGATTGCCTTTTTTGGATGCAATGTAAGATTCTGCTTCTCAAGGAAGGATTTTATTCCTGTTTTTATTTTATGGAGCTCCTGTTTTGATTCGTGGAGAATGATAAAATCGTCCATGTACCTTATATAGCATTTAACCCTTAACTCGTGCTTGATGAAATAATCCATCTCATTCAGGCAGACGTTTGCGAACAATTGAGAGGTCAGGTTTCCTATCGGGATTCCTTTGGTCACAGAGTCGATTATCTTGTCAAGGAGTTCGAGAAGCCTGTCATCGCTTATTTTCCTGCGGATTATTGACTTTAAGACATCATGGTCAACTGACTGGAAATATTTTGAGATGTCGCATTTCAATGCGTATCTGTTTTTTTGTTTTCTCAGCAAGCCCTGGAGTTTTTCAACGCCCTTATGGGTTCCTTTTCCTTTCCTGCATGCATAAGTGTCGCAAATGAAAATTTTGTCAAATATCGGTTCGATAAGGTTGTGTATTGCATGATGGACAACCCTGTCGCGGAAGGGCAGGGCAGAGATTAATCTCTCTTTTGGCTCATATACCTTAAAATTCCTGTATTTGCCCATATTATAAGTGCCGTCAATAAGCTGTCCCTGAAGATTAATGAGCTTCTGCTCAAGATAATACGTAAATTCCAACACCTCTGCCATGTCGTTCTTTCCTTTTCTTGCCTTCAGGTATGCCTTGTAGAGATTTTCCAGATCGCAAATCCTTCCAAATAAATTCTTATGCGTTTTCATTTTTCGTTTATTTCTCGATGTCAAAAAAATTCCCTTGGGTTTCAGCCCAAGCATTTTTTATTTTTATCTGTGGAATCCGGCAGGGTTCAATTCCTTACTGCCTGCCGAACTCCTGATTTTGTATTCAGTTGCAGGGGGAATTTCATATTCCTAATGCAACTTGGAGCCCGGGTTGATGGAGTTCCCTTATTGCACTGCTCTTTTCTCCGTGAAGAAAAGAGTCGGGCTCAAAGAACTGCTACAGCAGCGAAACCCAATGTTATTGTTGGAGTTCGTAGGGCCATTATTCAAGTTCAATGCAAACCGCCCTGCGTTAGCACCATTGTTCCAATTGCCTGAACGGAGCGCGGGCCCCCGGCAGCCGAGTATCAACCCAGCCCAGTCCAAAAGGACTATAAAGCAGTCAAACATTTTTAATCTCCTGAACAGCCCCTGAAAATTTCTTCTGCCATCCGCCAAGCATTTTCCCGATTTCATTTATATCTTTTGAGCAGTATTCATACTGCTGGAATGAAATAAAATTGAAGTCCTTTGCCATCCTCATGAATATCCGAAGCTTGTCAAGCTCAACTATCGTTTTTCTCAGCGATGCGGTTTTGTCAAAATCATTATTTGACTGGATTATGCCATCAAGAACGCCAAGCGCGGCATTCTCTATTTTCTGCCCTAACGTGTATTTCTCTGTATTGGGAAATTTGCTTAATGTTATATGAAGCCATTTCATAAACTCATACGTCTTGTGAAATACCTTCATGTCTTCAAGCATTTTAACCCCTGAATCTCAACCAGTAATATACCCAAAATCCCAAGACAAATAAAAAGAAGAGAGCAGCCAGCAAAAGAACCCATTTGCATGTTTTGTATGATAATTTAAGGAAGTGTCTTATCTTTGTTTTCCGCAAAAATCCCATGATTTTTATTTTAATTTTTTTCATCATCTTTTTTTATTCCCCTTTTATTTCAATCCCTCAAAAATTTTGCGTGCGACGGCAGATTATCAGATTCAAGATAAGGGAACACTACAGCAGCGAAACCCAATGTTAATGCCGGAGTCCGTAGGGCCACTATCCAAGGTCAATGCAAACCGCCCTGCGACAGCACCATAGTTCCAACTGCCTGAACGGCGCGCGGCACAATTTACATCGTTGTATCCCGATGTTCCATTAGTTCCATAGCACAAATAGGCATACGAACTGCTTGATGTCCAATAGTAATCGTTATTATAATTGCCAGCAGTATCGCCGATAATTGTCCCGATATAATTATTGCCAAGTGTAACATCGAGGTAATTATGAACCCTGTCAGTCCATTCCCAGAGGTTGCCTATCATGTCATAAACGCCTGCGTCAGAAGTGCAGTTTACATCTGTTCCTGTTTTTATGTATCCCTTGTTTGAGCCCCAGTTGTATGAGGTATCCTGCATTACTGAATTGTCAGGATGCTCTGGAATTGCGTCACCTGAAGCAGTATTCCATATATGGCATGCCTCAGGTCCTTCCCCGCTTGTAGCATTTGTCCTTGAGGGCGCTGAAGTCAAAGTGTCAGGAGTTCCCACTGCCGCAGCAAGCCATTCAGGGTCAGAGCAAAGGTATTTCCCAGCCCTTAAGCATGCCCTTTTTGCATCACTCCAGTTTATGACAGTCCATGGATTTGAGTTATTCTGTGATAATGGAGCTGCAGTTGCGTCATCGCAGTTTGAGCCGCCTGTTCCCGCGCATGTTGCTTCGTAGTTGTCTATGCAATAGCCGCCAAGCTTGTTTATGTAGCTCATGTTGCCCGGGCAGACAGGAATTGCGGTTTTGCCAATCTGGAAAGAGTTATTTGTGTTGTTGTTTATGAACCCCGTCACGTTAGTTGAATTGCATGCCCCATTAACGCAAACTCTTATTTCAGAGCCATTGTAAATTCCTGTGAGGTAATACCATGTGTTTAAGCTTAATGCCTGCGATGAGATTATTATCTTTGAGGAATTTGTTAAATTCGTTGAATTGAATATCTGGAAATAAGCATTTCCCTTATTGCTCACTGAAAAGTTTTTCGTTGCATTCACTCCTAAGACATAAGAATTTGTCCTTCCAGCAATCTTGTTGAACCTGTCAAATGACTTGAGATAAACCCATGCGCTGACCGTAATCTCATCAGTTATGTTTAAGCTTGCCCCGCCACCGGCATCAACAGAATCACCCTTTCCATCAAAACTCAATCCACTTCCAGATTTGCCATAATCCCAGGCGGGGCAAGCACCATTCACAAAGCAAGCCGCAGATGTTTTATTAAGGAGTGTGCCGTTATTCTCATTTCCAGAGATATCCCTTGCTTGTGTTCCATTTCCCTCAGAGAATTTGTAATAAGCAACCAAGCCCGTCATGTTAATCCAAGTCAATGGCTCGTTAATTGTTTCTCCACTCATCTTGTTGTATTGAGTTGTCTGCCAGAATTGAGTAGTGCCATTATACCAATAGAAAGTTACATTTCCCTTGTCGCCATCAGCATCATTGTATATTGCAGAGCAGTTGAGAACATCTGTCTGATTTGCAGTTGCCGGCTTAATCTGGATGCTCGTTATCGTTGGCGCGCTTGGGTCATAGGCATAAGCAATCTGCCCGCCAAAATCAAACTGCAAAACAGCATAGCCAGCTTTGAGCATATTATTCTTAAAGTAGCTTGTGTTATCGCAGGAGTAATTCTCAATCAGGAATTTTACCGGCTTGATTGATTCTCTTTCTGTTAATGAATTATAATTATAGATTGTGCCACTGCTATCAATTATTTTTAACTTATTTTCCAAGGAAGCATCGCCGCATTTGATTTCTAAAAAATTCATCTCGTCAAATGTTGGCAAGTCTGTTTTAATCTCCTGCCATTTTGCATTTGTTGAAGTAATAATCAAATCTGCCTGTCCCATTGTGCTAAACTCAACCGTCCAATTCTCATTGTCCCTAAGATAAGCGTACGGGTTAAGGACTGTTATTGAGAGCTCATAGGTTTGGCTGCTTAAAGAGGGGACAAGCCATTCAATATAGTCTATCTTATTATTGTTATTTGTATCATAAGCAGCAAATTTCACTTCCTGCTTATTACCATCAGCAAGGCGATACAATCTTATCGCCGCTTTGTTTTGAACCTCGGCAGGCAAAGAGGCATAAGAGAGGATGTCAGTATAATGGGTTTCTGAGCTGATGATAATCCTTTTGCTATAAAGACCTGTTATTATTTCTTCGGCAGTTGGCGCCGGTGTTTCATATTCAACCTCAACCTCTTTTACGGCTTCCTTTATTTCAACAACCTTATCCTTTTCAGTTTCTGCCCTAGATATTTCTTCAACGGCATGCCCAGTAATTGCTGTTCTGATTGCCCTGAATATCTGCCTTATCTCATTTACTATCCAGCTTTCCCCATTTCCCGTTTCTTTCACAACCTTCCCAGTCATTATTTCTTGTAACCTGCCAAGTATTCCTGTTTGTTTTTTCTGTGTTCCTGTAAGATTAATCTCCAGTGCGATGTTTCCTGTAATGCCAGCAGAATTTATAGGAATTGATTCCTCTGCCTCATTTAAGATTTTTTTTACTTCTATGTTGCTTGCTTCTTTTGGGAGCTCAACGCTGACACTGCCCGGTGTTTCAAGAATTACCCTTTTTGTCCATTTAACTGGTTTGCCTATAACTGCCTTGTGCTGGACAATGATTTCGCTCATTCCTGCTGAATTAAACTCTATCGGCTGTTCTGCTGCGTTTGTTTGCACTAAGCCGCTTTGATTATCCCCCTGAGAAATTTCATCAACGGATACGTTTGTTATGTCAGACAGATTTGCTTGAGGGCTTGCCGAGGAAACAGAACCAATAATCTCTGCCGTTAAATTATTATCAGAAGTGCGCAAGGATTCATTGGGCTGGAAATTGAAGTCAAGAACCGTTTTGCCAGTTATACTACTAAAGAATATTGCAAGAAAGATGATTAGAACAACAAGGAAAGGTAGAACAAAAAATAAGAGGTGTTTTTTATTTTTCCTGCTTTTTTGGATCCTGCCCGGATAATCCTTTCCAAGGTATTCCTTTTTTATTTTATTGCCGACGCGGTAGCTTCTATAATAGTAAGGTCCGTAGCTTTTGTTGCCTCTTTTAATGTAATGAACATCAACCATTTATCAAATGCCCCTTATTTTTAGGAAATTTTTTCCTATGCTTGTACAAGCCTTATATGTCCCTAAATCTTAAGGGATTGTGTATTATTTAAAACTTTTGGTGGTAGTTTGATTACTCTTTGGTGGATTAATTAATATTCCTTTATTCTTTAGGTAATGGGGCTCATTTAACCATGAAAATAAACTGGGGTGATTACAGCTTTGTCGTCAGGGGAAAGCAGAGAAGGATGATAATATTGCTGATGGACAGGGGCAAGACGCCGACAGAACTGAAAAGGGAATCGGGACTGAATTTTAACAACGTAAGCAGGGTTCTTGTCCAGTTTGAAAAAAACAAGCTTGCGAAGTGCCTGACTCCAAAGCAAGAGGTTGGCAGGGTATATGCCTTGACATTGAGGGGCAAAGCAGTCAGGGAAGAGCTGATAAGGAGAGGGGAAGGTAAAATTTTGAACTCATCAATTCCTGTTTTTTCTTCAATGGCAGCCGCCTCTATTTTTTCTAAAGAGTAAAACTCAAGGCAATTTTTATTTTTGTTTGCGTTTTTCCGTTTTTCTTTTAAGATTCGTATTCTTGTACAAGATATTTAAGCTTCAAGTTACCATTATAAAAGGAGGACAAAATAAAAATGGGACAAGAAAATCTTGAACAAAATCAATATCCAAACAAGGAGCCAAGAATCGAGCCGAAGATAAGGGTTTCAAGGGATGGCAGGTGGGTCATCATAAACGTGCCGGGGATTGAGCAGCCGATAATAAAGTCTGTGAATTACTTCAAGGCAATCCTTGAGAATGCCGAGAAGAAGAAGGCCCAGGTGGGTTTAAATGCAGAACAGATAAAAGGCTAGGGAGAAAAAATGACTAAGGAAGATTTGGAAACCAAGGCAAGAAAAGCTGTGCTGGAAATCAAGGAAAAGGTCAACAGGATTTACGACATCCTCAAAGATGTAGGGATGAAGCTGACTCATGTAATTGAGTATAAGTTTGATTACCACACCTTGCCGAAAGGACTCGATTACGAAGATTCCTAACCTTGTACAAGGTATTTAAGTTATTTTTAATTTTTGTTTTTATGATACCTTGTTGCGTATTTTGCGGAGAAAAAGACCCGCTAAAACTGACAATGAGCACACGTCTTGTAAAAGGAAAAATTGCAACGATAGACGTGTGTTCTCATTGCTACTGGAGAGAGCAATTTATGGCTGGGGGAGAAGATGGAATGTTACCAGAAGGAAAAACGAATAGAGAATCTGTATCAGAAAAGCGAGAGCCCTCAACTGCCAGAATACCAGAAGGAATTTAGTTTAAAGGATAAGGAAGACATACTAAAGGATATTTATTCTAGCATTTATTTGCTTGGGAAAATTTTATATGAAACAAAGCCGCAAAAATCCTTCAAGAGGTAATAACCCTGTTAGAATTTGATATGTCAATTCCTTGAGGGCAAACTCTCCCTGTATTTTTTTAATTCCGCCTTGATTATCTCGCTCTTGTCAGCCGCTTCTAAAAACATTTTGACCTCCCCGAATTTATCCCACATCCCCAATAGTTTGTTAACCTTGCTTTTTAACTTAATTATCTCATCCTGCTGAGCAACGCTCTCTTTTTTTATCTCGTTTATTTCTTTTTCCAATTCATGCTTTTTTTCTTCGGGCAAGTCTTCAAGCTTATAGATTTGGCTTTTCAGCATTTCTTTAATTTCGTTAGCATCAAGATTGGTGTAAGTTTCGCTCATATCCTCACCGTGCCCCATAAACTCAATAGCCGTATCTTTGGCTATTTTCCCTTGTTTTGCGAGCCTATAAAGCTCTGTTCCCCTGCTATGCCTTAATAGATAATTCCATCCTTCCCTGCCTAATGCCTTCTGGGTTAATGTTCTAAACCATTTAGAGACATTATCTTTGCCTATGGGTTGGTTCGTATCATTTATTGCGTGAAAGACATAAATTCCCTTCTTTTTCAAGTTTTCCTGCTCTTCTTGCAACTTCTGAAGGTAAAAAGTTGCTTCCTTAACAAAAACAGTCCTGTTTTCTTTTGTTTTTGTTGAAAAGATATTGATTTCACTTATATCTCCATCCACATTAAACTTTATATCATCCCATTTCAGAACTCTTGTCTCTATAGTTCTTAAGGCAGATTCATATTGGGTAATCAAAAAAGCCTTCCAGAATACCTTGGTTTCATGCCTCATCATCCTTTCTATATCATCTTTCTGGAATATCGCTTGGTGATTAATCTCCCTTTTCCTTTTTGGCTTAGAAATCAGTTTTATATCTTCCAAATTAGCAAACCTTAAACTCCAATCGCTAAATAGATATTTTAGGAAATTTTTAAGGTCTGTTTTTATTGTATTTTTGACATAATCGCATAATCTACTAGTGTTTATTATGGCTAAGGCGTTACGCAGATCCTTCAAATTCATTTCTTTGAACTCTTTCTGAAGGAGAAATCGCAAATGCAAGAGATATCTCCTTATGTCTTTTAGTTTTTCTTCGCTTCCGCAACCCCTGGCTTTCCTATATACTAAGTAATCAGAAATAATATCCTTTTCAGTTTTTGACAGTTTATTATAGAATTCTTCAATCTCTCCTTTTCTAAATGTAGGGTATGATTTAAGCATAATCTACAGCGGCCAATCTTCTTTAAATACTTTGCGGTGTTGAAAAAAAGCGTTCCACTGAGCTATGGCGGGATAAAAGAGTTTATCAAAAAGAATATTTAAATATGTTGCTAATAGAAATAATTTATCTCGTTCTTTTAAATTTCCGCTGTTTAAACTCTTCTTTCCTCAAAGAAATACACTGCATTAGAAAGCAATTGCTTTACTTTTCCTTTGGCATTCTTGAATGTAACAAATACCCTTGGCAGTTCAAATCTGCCTATCATTGATACCTTGGAATAGAATATATATGAGTATATTGTCTCCTCGCCAGCTTGCATGCTTGGAATACGCCACTCAAGAATACCTCGCGCCTTGTCAAATCTGTCTGGCTTGGCAACACCAAATCTTTCATATAACTCTGCCAAATGGGGCAATCTTTCCCTTATTGTAACATCTGAAACAGGGTGTCTTGCCTTTACGAAAATCATAACCTTCATTGCAAACTCTCCGCCCTTTGCCTTAACCCTCACTGCCTTCTTTCTTACAATAAGGTCTGTAAGAAGGTAAATCTTGATTAAAGCAACTATAATAAGAACAGCCAAAAGGAGCCCTATAGGCAATAGGTAATTTGTCCTTACCTCAACTTGAAAACTTTCTGTTGGCTTGAGTGTAGCAGACCATCTGTAGGTATACACTAAACCTTTCTTCTCTGTCTTATCGGGGTGGATGCTGAACGATGCAAAATTATTAGCAAAGGCATTCTTCCTTATTACTACCTCTACATCTGATACTACATTCCCCTCATTCTTTTTGATTATAGTAAAAATAGGATAAAATAAAGTTCCAGCTTCTTTCTCTATAGTAGATATATAAAGATTCTCTCTCACCTCAATCTGCTTCTCAAATTTAAGTGTTGCCTCGTTATTGACAGTAAGGGATATTGTTGCAGGATACTTCCCTGCAAGAACACTTGCAACCTTATTTCTATCCAAATTAAGCGTTATATTCTTCTTTTCATATGCCCCCAAACTAAATGACTGCGAGGTTTTAGTGAATGCAGAATCTATCTCAACCTTTATGTCACTAAAAGTTATGCTCTCGTTATTTGCCACTGTTACTATAATCTCCGAATCAGAGAGAGTTATTATATCTGGCATTGAGACAGTCAGCATCTCTTTTAATGGGAAAATCCTTATTATAATCCTGTCCTCGACAGTATTTTGCTGCCCCTTTGTGTAATAAACAAATGTATAGCTTCCTTTCTTCTCTTCTCTTAATTTCGAATTGGGGTAAACTTCTAGCTCAATATCCTTTGTTTCTCCCTTTTCTATCCTTGTCGCTCCCTTTGGGGATAGCATAGCATCAACATAGGTATAAAATTCAAAATAGTCTATATCTGCAGTATTGTGTATTTTAACCGAAAATTTTGCTGGCTGTGATAATTCCCTCGCAACAACATCATTTATTGTGGACTTAGAAAGTGTCAATTCAGCTGATGCAAAAGAGGACGCAAATAAGGACAAAAGAATAATTCCCATCGCAATAAAAATAAACCCCTTTTCCATAAAAGCTACCATCTAAGAGTATTTTTAAATTTTTCCTCTTTTATTTTAGCCGCTACCCTTTTAATTCTTCCCTTATACCCTCTAATTCTAAATAGGATTTAGTCTGGGCAACTACCTCATCGACTTCCTCCATTATTTTTCGCTCATATGACTCAATTCTGCTTCTTATTATATATCTATCATAAATTCCCCTTAAAAATTTGCTCGCAGATGTAACTTCCCATCTGTGCTCATAGTCCTTCTCCATATAGCCTGTTATCTTGATTTCAATAGTGCCCTTGTTTGCCTTTACCTTGACACCATTTCTTTCCACCTCAACGCTCGTCATTCCGGTAACAAGCCAGGCAAGTTTCAAGAAGAACCTAAAATAGTCAGACACCTTTTTCTTGGCTTCCCATGTAATCTCTACTATTTTTCCTTCTGGCTGGATTTTCTCAACGTAGTTTTTCTCCTGAATAAGGACATAGCCGTAATCATTAAGCCACCTGTACACAAAGTTATATGTCTCCTTAAAATCAAAGATTCCACTAAATTTGAATTTGCTCTCATAAACTCTGTCTATCTCCACCATGATTTATATAGTAAAGATATGTATTTAAATATTTTTGCTAAAAATAAGTCAATTAGCAAGAAACAGGCAGGAGAAAATCAATCGACCATCTCTATCTGTATGTTAACCTCTTTTGGTATGGGCACTCTCATTATGCTGTGCAATACCCTGTCATCCAAAGGCAGGTCTATAATCCTTTTGTGTATCCTCATCTCAAACCTGTCAAAACTTGCTTTTCCATCGCCACATGGACTTTTTCTTGTTGTCACCTTCAGCTTCTTTGTTGGCAGAGGTATCGGCCCCCTTACAACTATGCCCGCCTTTGATGAAATGTCTTTTATAGCATTGCAAATAATATTCAATTGTTCTATATCTATTGATGAAAGTTTAATTCGTGCTCTTGACATGTGAGTTCTAAAAAAAAGACAGTATAAAAATCTTTTGCTATCTAAAAGGTGTACCAATTCTTTAAAAGAAAGAGGTTAGAAATTAAAATTTTTATAGCTCATCCCTGCAACTCTCACATAACAGTTTTCCATCGATATTGTAAAGCAAACCGTATGCCCCACATTCTGAACATATCCCTTCCTTAATCCAGGTTTCAGTCTCTCCAGCAAGCGCTGCTTTTCTCCTGTTTAATTTTGCATTCTCTTCCTTTATCTCAATTGACCTTGTAACAATATCAGATAATGAGGGCTCTAATCTTAATATATCCTTCATTGTCACAACCCCTATGACCCTATTCTTGACAACGACAGGCAGCACTCTTATCTTGGTATTGCTCATTCTTGATATTGCTTCATAAATATCCTTGCTTGGATTAATTGTCACAACCCTTCTTGTCATTATATCCTTGGCTTTTATCTTGGTTAAGTCCTGCCTCTTAACAACTGCCCATACAATATCCTTTTCTGTTAATATCCCCTTTAATGACTGCATATCCTTTACAATCAAAGAACCAACATGCTTCTTAATCATCTCCTTGGCACAATCGATTAAGCTCGTGTCTGGCTTGACAGAAACAAAGTTCCTAGTCATTATATCGCCTACTTTAACACCAATTTTTGCCTTATCAGCAAAACCGAATAAAGCCATTTTATTTATAATATTGCCGCCTATTTAAAAAGATATAAGCATAAAAAAGTATATAATATAAAAGAAAAAGATTTTTAAACAAAAAAAGCTGATTTTTTATTACCTTTTAAGTTAATATTATATATCATAAGATTTATAAATACACAAGGGAAGATTTTTCATATATAGTCTATTTATGTTATCAAAATGGAAAGACAGCCAATATTTATTTTGCCGGAGAATGTGCAAAGGATGATGGGGCGAGATGCGCAAAGAAACAACATAATGGCGGCAAGATTAGTTGCCGATACAGTAAAAACGACTCTCGGACCAAAAGGAATGGACAAGATGCTTGTTTCGGGGATAGGGGATATAACTGTCACAAATGATGGTGTCACAATTCTCGAGGAAATGGAAATTGAGCACCCTGCCGCTAAGATGATGGTTGAAATTGCAAAAACGCAGGAAGAAGCGGTTGGTGATGGCACAACGACAGCTGTTGTTCTTGCGGGCAAACTTCTTGAAAATGCTGAATTCCTTCTTGACAAGAAAATTCATCCTACGGTCATAGCAAAAGGATACAGGATTGCTGCGGAAAAGGCGCAGGAATTCCTGCAGGAGATATCAACAAAAATAACTCCAAAAGATGAGTCTATTTTAAAGTGTATAGCAATGACTGCAATGACTGGCAAGGGCGCTGAAACTGCAAAAGACAAATTCTCAGACATTGTTGTCAAGGCGGTAAAGATGATATCTGAAAATGGAAAGATTGACTTGGGGAACATAAAACTTGAAAAAAGGAAGGGGAAGGGTGTTGAGGACACTGAATTAATTGAGGGGATTGTTCTTGACAAGGAAAAGGTTCATTCAGATATGCCTTCTATTGTAAAAAATGCAAAGATAGCATTAATCGATTCGGCACTTGAAATAAAAGGCCCTACAACTGACACAAAGATAAGTATCAGCAGCCCTGAACAACTGCAGCAGTTCCTTGACCAAGAAGAGAAAATACTAAAGGATATGGTTGACAAGATAAAGAAATCTGGTGCAAATGTTGTTTTCTGCCAGAAAGGCATAGATGATGTTGCGCAATATTACCTCACAAAGGCGAATATCCTTGCCGCAAGAAGAGTCTCAAAGAGTGATATGGAGAAATTGGCAAGAGCTACAGGAGCTAAAATAGCAAGTAATCTTAATGAGCTTTCAAATGCTGAATTGGGCAATGCGGCAGAAGTTGCAGAAGAAAAGGAGGGTAATGAATCATTGCTTTACATAAGGGGTTGCCCAAATCCAAAGGCACTGACAATACTTATCAGGGGTGGAACAGAGCATGTTATAGATGAAATGGAAAGGGCAATTAAGGATGCGCTTGGTGATGTTTCTGCTGCTTTGACAGTAGGAAAGGTTGTTGCGGGCGGCGGAGCTATTGAGATGGAGCTTGCCAAAAGATTACGAGACTTCTCGCAGGCATTAAGCGGAAGAGAACAGCTTGCAATAGAGCAGTTTGCTGTATCATTAGAAACAATACCCACAACACTTGCAGAGAATGCGGGTTTGGATCCGATAGATGTCCTGACTGAATTAAAGGCACGACACGATAAAGGTGAAAAGCATGCATGCATTAATATTTTCACAGGCAAAGTAGAAGATGCTATGAAAGCCGGTATAATTGAGCCATTAAAGATAAAGACACAGGCAATTGATTCTGCCTCTGAGGTTGCGATGATGATTTTAAGGATAGATGATGTGATTGCATCTTCGGGTAGCGGAAGAGGAATGCCTCCGGGTGGAATGGGTGGCGGCATGCCCGAGGGAATGGAGTGATAATATAAGCAAAATTCTTTCTATCTTAATCTATAATCCTTAATTGTCTCCTTTTTGTTGTCACTATTGAATATAAACATTTTTATAGTAATTCTGCTAATATTTTTGATGGAAGATTTGGAGAGCGTACTCAAAAAAAAATATGCTGATGTGAGGGCAGAACAATTTGATATGAGCCCATTGCAGTACAAGATGGAGCTTAAGGATGCTTTGTCTTCGGGGAAAATAAACCCAGGAAAAACCCATTACGAGACTCTTAACAATTATGAAAATTATCTTGAATGGAGCAAATTCTGGGATGGAATTCACGACAAGCTCACCAGATTAGTTGGGGCTGGAATTGGGATTACGCTAACTGCATTGCCCAATTATTTAATTGGCACTTTTTTGCGAATTCTACCAAAAGAGACTTTTGCATCAAGGGAGAGTATATGCCAGTTTGCTGCATTTTCATTGGGCGCTTTTATCATTGAAAAAAGGATAGGGACAGGAATTGGCAATTATTGGGAAAGCACTCCCCCTAATGACAGCAAAATGAAGAAAAAAGACTATCTTAAGTTGTTGTCTGGATATGTGCTTGCACAATTTCCTTTTATCAAACGAAAAGGGCAAGAGATAGTTGATTTCTACAATAAAGACAATCCATCTGAAAATGGGATAAATGGGGCAAAAGAGCGCACAAGTTTATATGAAGATTTGCTCAAGGAAAACCAAGACAGAAATGATTCCAAAGAGGAAAAAGAAAATGGAGTTGCTGTTTCTGAATAAGAATGCGCCAGCCGCGAGTCGAACGCGGGTCACAGCCTTGGCAAGGCCGTATCTTAACCACTGGACTACTAGCGCATCATAAAAATCCGTAAGGATTTTTAGGACCCCGAAAATCTTTTGACACTCAAAAATCTTATGATTTTTGGTGCCCCAAAAAGTGAAACTTTTTGTGGTTTTCGCGGTAAGAGAATCAGGGTCCCTATTAACCCCTGACTCAGAACATCCAAAAATTTTTGATATTTAAATCTTGTCTTATTAGAGATTATCAAATGCCTAATATTTCTTTGATTGCTTGTTTGTCTACTTTCACTTTTATTGGCTTGTTTGCGAAGTTGCTTACTATTTTACCTTTTTGCTTCGTTGCCTTATTCTCATATACACATTCTTCATAAAGTGTATCAAGATGGTAGTTGACAGTATAATCAGGGTCTTTCAACAAATTGCCTGTTAAAATTGCAACAACATCTTCTGTTTTATCAATCTCTCCAGTTCCAATAAGTTTTTTTATTCCTGCTATTGTTGTTGCAGAGGCTGGCTCGCAACCAATACCTTCTTTGCCTATAATTGCTTTTGCATCTGCTATCTCTTGCTCTGTAACCTCCTCACACCATCCATGGTCACCCATTGCTCTTATTACTTTTTTCCAGCTTATTGGATTGCCAATCTTTATAGCAGTAGCAAGTGTTTTTGCATCTTTCATAGGGATAAGACTCTTGGCACTTGTTGTTAAAGTTCTGTAAAGGGGATCTGCTCCATGAGCTTGGATTATTGTTATCATTGGCTTTTTATCAATAAAACCAATTTCATACAGCTCATCAAATGCCTTGCCGAATGAAGAACTATTTCTAAGATTACCTCCAGGCACAACTACTCTATCGGGAACTTTCCAGTCTCTTTGCTGCAACATTTCAATCATTATCGTTTTCTGCCCTTCAATCCTAAACGGATTAACAGAATTCAACAAATACATATCAGTTTCACCTGAAAGTTCAAGAACAAGCTTCATAGCATCATCAAAGTCGCCTTCTATTTGCAAAGTTTTAGCTCCGTAATCCAATGCCTGAGACAATTTGCCAAAAGCAATTTGCTGATTAGGTATAAAAACAACTCCTGTCATGCCAGCAATAGCAGCATACGCAGCCATTGATGCTGCAGTATTGCCAGTAGAAGCACAAGCAACAACTTTAGCGTTTAATATTCTTGCTTGTGTGATAGCTGTTGTCATGCCATTATCTTTGAAGCTTCCAGTTGGGTTCAGACCTTGATGTTTCAACTGCAACTTTTTAATGCCTGTATATTCACTGCAAACTCTTGTATCATATAAATTAGTATTGCCTTCAGGCATTGTAACTACCTTGCTATAATCCTCAACAAAGGGAATTAGTTCACGAAAACGCCAAACACCGCTTATATCAATCTTTTTGTTAGAAGCTTTTCTCTTATCAAAAATCTTTTTTAATTCTTTAGTGTCTAACTGCGGAAAATCATAAGTAACATCAAGTAAATCATTGCATTTCTTGCATGTATAGATTTTATCATTTATATCAAATTCTGTTTTGCAGTTTATACATCTTAAATAAGCCCCTGGCATTCTTATATTTAATTATCTTTAGAGTATTAAAGTTTATCTACCAGTTGAACCAAAGCCCTTTCGCCCTCTTTTGCTTTCGGCCAGATTTCCTGCCTCTTTTATCTTTGCGGTGATTATTGGCTGTATCAGCATCTGTGCTATCTTCATGCCCTTTATTATTTTGAACACCTTGCTTCCTAAATTGATGACAACAATCTTGATTTCTCCCCTGTAAGATGAATCAATAACTCCAGCCATTGTTTTAATGCCCTCTTTCAGGGAAATCCCGCTTTTGTCCCACACCAAGCCAACATAACCCTTTGGAATCTCCATCTCTATTCCAGTGGGAACAGCCAATCTATGCTTTGGTTTTATTTTTGCGTCTATAACAGAAAACAAGTCCATTCCTGCGTCTCCCTTATGCGCATACTCCGGCAGCTTTGCCTCTGGATTAATCCTTTTGATTCTGATGTTCATTTTCTCCTCTCATTGAATAAATAACTGGCATACATCTTGCTATAATCCTTTACCTGTTGCAATACCCTAATTTTACTCTTCCTCTTTAGGTCATACACAGTAGATATATCCACGAAACCTACTTTATAGCCTTTAAGAATCGTCTCAATGGTCATTTGAGGCTCAAGTGTAAAACGCTTCCATGTGAGGTTAAGTTTCCCTTCGGTGAATATACTGCTCCTCATTGCCCTGAAACCGCATTGCGAGTCCCTTACTTTAGTGCGAGTTATAAAAGAAACAATTTTCGAGTCGAGGATATTTGCATACCTGTTTGCAGTAGGCATTTCATTAAAATTTCTTGCTCCAATAACCAAATCAAATTCATCTTCATATATTTTATCCAGAAGCAAGCGTATTTCATCGGGCCGATGCTGTCTATCAGCATCCATTGTCACAATAACATTATATCCGACATTCACTGCAAAATCTATGCCTCTCTTAAGCGAAAGGGCTTTTCCCAGATTCTCCTTGTTTCTTAATACCAGAATCCCTTTGCTCGCATAACTCCTCGCAACTTCCGCAGTCCTGTCAGTAGAGCCGTCATCAATAACTATTGATTGGGTTAAATACTTTGGAACTTCAGACAAAATACTCTCAAGTCCCTTCTCCTCATTGTATGCTGGGATTACACCACAGCAACCAGTATACTTCCAATCCATTCATCTCCCATCGCCTCTTAAAAGTGGGCCTGCCTGGATTCGAACCAGGGATTTTCTCCGATCTTCGAGCTTATCTCGGCAATTGTAGTTTCTCTTTACCCGAGGGTTTCTCTCCGCGAAAAGCTATGCTTTTCGAGGCATAGGAAATCAGGGATTTCCTCTGTTTCTAAAGAGAAAGGCTCTTGTAAGGGAGACGTCATAACCACTGGACCACAGGCCCTCTCTTGGAACTCCTATCAGATGACAATATTTAAATATTTTCAAAGAAGGGGTATTCAATGCTAAGGGGGCATTTTGGAAAACTTAAATATTTTGGACAACAAAAATGAAAAACTGCATTGCTAAATGGTTCATTTGCACGGGCCTGATTTTTTCATGTGCAGCTAATGCATTCGGAGAAAATGAAAGTGCAGAAAAAAAGAATATAGTAGATAAGATAACAAGAACTAATGAGGCATATGCAATGGAGCCTACTGCATCCCAGATGCCTCTGCAATTGCCTGCACAAGAACCTGCAAAGCAGATTCAGGACAAGAGCCTTTTCTATAGATACATAAACAGCAGTTCAGATTCAAGATATTCAGAAAAAGAATTAACAAGAGAAGATTTCGAAAATTCTCCTTTTCTTGGTAATTTTTATAGGGGTATATATTATCCAATAGACGACAAAAAGGAGCAACTGGAAGAGAAAATAACTGAACCAGCAAATAATAGCAAATGGAAAGATTATGTTGGAATAGATAAAATAAGCACAAAGGTTGAAAATGTGGATGAAGCCAGATTAAAAGTGCAATTTAAGCAATTCAGAAAGATGGACCCTGTTATTTTAATAAAAAGCAGCCCAAAGCAATCTGAGGGGGTTGATGTAGAAGGAAAAATTTCATTTAAATTCTGATTGCGAGATTGCGAGCATAACCTTTAAATATCTATTCAAAAGCTTATTATAATGAACGAAGAAAAAAACACGCTGGCTTCTGAAATCGAGAATACCAAGCATGAAGAAGTGAAAAATGATAACGCAAGAAAGGAAATTGAAAAGATAAAGGAGAAGTTAGAGGGTTTTAAGAAACAGATAACAAAAAAATTTCCCTCAATCCTTGCAGTTGGCCTGATTCCCCCGCAGGCATCAAAGATAGTTGAGGAAGAGGAAGAAATAGCCGAGAAAGAAACAAAAGAGAAGCTCATTCATGTTATCCTTATACTGCCTGATGAAAAGGCAAAAGAGGCGCAAAAAATCAAGGCAGAGGCAATAAGCTTAGTCAAAGAAATCAAGCCAAAAGTATGGGTTCACATAAAGACAAATTCTGAGTTATGGGAAATATGCTTTGACGGGAAGTATGAATACATTGAAGCAATCTCAATGTCATTCCCGCTTTTTGACAAAGGAATCCTTGGCGAGTTAAGAGTTGCCTCAATACACAAGACACTTGTATTAAGAAAATTCGAGAGATATATCGTAAGCTATGTGATAGCTGGAAGCATGGTTCGGGGAGAGGCGAAAAAAGTAAGCGATGTTGATGTTTACATAATTATTGATGATACTGACGTAAAAAGGATGTCACGGCTTGAATTGAAGGAAAAATTAAGGGCAATAATTTACAGTTATGTGTCTGAAGCTGCAGAGCTTGCAGGCGTGAAAAACAAGTTAAGCCCTCAGGTGTACATACTTACTGAATTCTGGGAGGCAGTCAAGGATGCGCATCCTGTTATCTTCACATTCATAAGAGACGGCGTTCCGTTATATGACAGAGGCGCATTTATGCCATGGAAACTGCTTCTCAAAATGGGCAAGATAAAACCAAGCCCTGAAGCAATTGATATGTTCATGTCCTTAGGCGAGAGAGTAAGTGAATCAGTTAAAAGAAAACTCAATGAGATAGTTACAGAGGATATTTACTGGGGGATTATCACGCCAAGCCAAGCAGTCCTTATGCTCTATGGAATCTCGCCCCCAACACCCAAGGAAACAGTTGAGCTCATGAATAAAATATTTGTTGAAAAGGAAAAAATCCTTGAGAAAAAATATGTAGATATACTCTCAAAAGTTGTAGGCATCTACAAGGCATACGAGCATGAAAAGGTAAAAACAATATCTGGCAAGGAAATAGATGAACTGCTGAAGGACTCTGCTGATTATATAAAACGATTGAAGGAATTGAT
>Ga0209541_10002810_pt1 | contig 32613 bp, 34 predicted proteins | sample RifCSPlowO2_01_FD_184027 | JGI IMG/M metagenome (GOLD analysis project Ga0209541, IMG submission 184027) | Groundwater microbial communities from Rifle, Colorado - Rifle CSP2_plank lowO2_0.1 (SPAdes) (version 2) | ecosystem: Environmental > Aquatic > Deep subsurface > Groundwater | place...
CTACTTAGAGGCACCTTGAAATTTTTGTTTGAGAATGAGGCCGCTGAATTGGAGTAAGCGTAATTGCCTTTTCCACCTCCAGGGCTGCAGGACAAGCCTAAATAGCCATTCTAACCCAATAGAGCGTATTAGCTTTGGAGCCCGATGGACATGACCGGAAAGAAAATCAAACGTCCCACCGACTCCCATGCACACTGTAGCCTCAAATTTATGCCGATTCCGGTATAGCCATAATTCTTGTTCTGGTGAACCAAAGGCGACAAATACCAGGTGTGGCTTTCTATCAGCGATTATAGTGAAAAGCTTCTTTTCCTCGTCTTCAGTAGGATTATTTATATCATGAATTCCCTCAATTCCAAACAGTTTAGCCTCAGGAAAACGTTGCTTCTGGCACTCAACAACTTCTTCTGCTATTTTCGGCCCACCACCGATTAACACAACCCGAAAGCTCCCCTTGTTAGCTAGTTCAAGTAGGTCAAGCATGAGCTCAACCCCAGTGACCCTATGTATAGGCCCAATACCTAGTATTCGGCCTGCTAGGACAACCCCTACGCCATCAACAATCCTTATTTGGGCCTCTCTGACAGTCTCTGCATAGTCAGGATGCTCGTTGATAAGGGTAAAGATCTCCGGGTTTAGTGAAACAATGTGGAAACTACCTCGCGGCTTTTTTATGTATTTTAATGTTTCCACTAGGATATCCTTTCTGTCATAGTTCTGTATGTTTATTCCCAGTATTTCATCCCCTCTCATAATAATATGTTTACTTATAGGTTATAAGTTACCAGTGCCCAGAAGTGGCAATTCTGCTACTTTGTATAATAAATTTATACGGCAATATTTCCTGTTGTAATGATAATTATAAGGTTTTTTATTGTATTTGATAGTCATTTTAATAACGTCTTTTGATAAATATTATGACAAAAGTATTATGCTTGATTTCGCGAATCTTTAGTTACCATTTTAATAAATCTTAAATATAGTATTAACTATTATAAAGGCATGTGTTCCCGGGCGGAATTGAACCACCATCGGTCCCTTAGGAGGGGACTGCTCTATCCGTTGAGCTACGGGAACTGTCAAAGAATCACTAGTCACATTATAACCCAATTCTAGCCCGCTTTGCTATCTAATTGCCTCCTTATAGCTCTCAAGATTTTCAATGGCCATTCCCGCCCCTCTGATGACGCAGAACAGTGGCTCTTCAGCGACAAAGGCGGCGACGCCGATATTGGCGGTAAAATAGCGATCGATATTATGTAGTAATCCGGTGCCGCCGGATATCACGACGCCGCGATCTACAATGTCGGAGGCTAATTCAGGCGGTGTTTCTGAAAGCACTTCTTTGACGCCATCTAAAATTCCTTTCAGTGGTTTCTGAATCGATTCAGACACGGCCTGCTCACTAACCTTGACAATCTTCGGCAGGCCGCTTTGAAAATCACGCCCTTTAACCTCAAAAGTTTTTTCTTCTGAGGCTGATTCCAGATGAGCATTGCCAATGGTTAGCTTTACTTCTTCCGCAGTCCTCTCCCCAATGATCAAGTTATATTTTTTTCTCAGATATTGAATAATCGCCTCGTCAATTCTAGTTCCGGCGCCACGAACGCTTTTATACACCACCAGTTGGCCCATGGAAATCACCGCAATTTCTGCGGTGCCGCCGCCCAGGTTAATTATCATGTGCCCAGATGCCTGTGAAATGGGAATCTGGGCACCAATGGCGGCGGCCAGCGGTTCTTCTATTAAATAAACATCGGAGGCACCAGCGCTCTTACAGGCGGAAACCACGGCCCGCTTTTCCACCTGAGTAGAACCACCGGGAACGGAGATCATTAAATCTATTTTAAGCACAGACTGAGGCACCGCCTTTTTAAGAAAATAAGACACCATCGCTTCCGTTATCGTGTAGTCGGCGATAACCCCATCCTTTAGCGGGCGCGAAGCGATGATGGTGCCCGGCGTCCGGCCCAGCATCTGCCGGGCATCGTCCCCCACTGCCAGTATTTGATTATTTTCCACCGAGTAAGCCACCACCGTTGGCTCGTTAAGAACAATTCCTTTGCCGGCGATATAGACCAGTGTATTAGCGGTTCCCAAATCAATAGCGATTTTTTTTCTCCATGTCATAGTTTGATATACTTATGATAGCTTTTTATACAGTTATTTCGGCCAGCGATACGACAAATGTGAGTATATCATAGCAGAATATTATGTATAATAGAGGGAATTTTATATGAAGTTTATTTTTCAAAGAATCATTTTCGCCATAGTCTTTTTAGTCTTTCTTACCGGGCTAATTGCTCTGGCAAGGGGTTACCGGCTTAACTTTTCCCAAAAATCTCTCCAGTCAACTGGAATCCTTGTTGCCTCGTCATCTCCAGATGGGGCGAAGATTTATATCGACGGCCAACTTAAAGGGGCGACGAACACCAACATCACCGTTCGACCCGGAGTCTATAACGTTAAAATTGAAAAAGATGGTTTTTCTGCTTGGGAAAAACAATTGACGATCAAAGGAGAGCTGGTTATTAAAGCTGACGCCCTTCTTTTCCCTAAAAACCCGTCGTTGTCTCCGGTAGCTTCATTGGGAATTGTTAAAGCTTTTGCCTCAAATTCTTCCGAAAAAATTATCCTTCTAGCTCAAAGTGGTGATATTGAAAAAGACGGCGTCTACATGTTAGACAATTCCAGAAATCCCCTTTCGAGAGTAAATCCGCTGAAGCTTTTAGCTCTGAAAACCAGTTTCCCCATTGATATCGATTTCGCCAACGTCACTCTGGAGTTCTCTCCGGACGAGCAGGAGATTTTGGTAAGTATTAACGGTCTAAAAACCAATGCCCCCCGGGCCATATATTTACTTTCTTCTGATACCAAATCAGCCCAATCATTTGAGGTTACTCAGTCGGTCCGGACCATACGCTCCGCCTGGCAGATTGAACAAGCCAAGCTTACCCAAAAAATCCTGGATACCTTTGACGAACCATTAACTGCTATCGCCACTAGTTCATTCGATATCATCGCCTTCTCACCTGATGATGAAAAGATTCTTTATCGTCCTAAATCTAACCTTAACCTGCCAGTGATAATTGAACCAAGAATCATCGCTACTAATCAAACTGAAGAAACCCGTAATCTGAAGCAAGGGGCGATTTATGTTTACGATACTAAGGAAGACAAGAATTTTGAGCTATTTGGACCAGGGGAAAAATCAGGCCTTGTCCTTTGGTTTCCGACCTCAAATCACCTAGTAATTCAGGAGACAGACAGTATTGCGATAGTTGATTATGACGGAACAAATAAACGAACCGTTTATTCCGGCCCATTCCGTAAAGACTTCCTGACTACTTCAAAAGACGGCAAGCTATTTGTACTGTCTAATTTGAATACACAGACTGATTCTCTGCCTGACGTATACACCGTGGGAATTCGCTAACAACCATCTCCTGAACCAGTATAATGAATCATATGCATACACACATGCTCAAGTCAGAATATATGCGAATCCTGTTTCTACGCACTTTAGGAAACTTCCTAGTATTGTTCTCGCTATATATGCTGAGCTGGGTGTTTTATAAGCCACTGGTGGAAGAGGTGAAATATACTGCCAATAAGATCACGGGTCACCGCTTCATCGTGGTTGATGAAATGGACTCTGATCCGCATTTTCGGTCGACATCAGGGAGTGTCGAAAAGGGACTGCTAGCTCAAGCGTTGAACCTAAATAATGTCGAAGTGATGATCCCCAAGGATCCTAATTTTTCGGTGGTGATTCCTAAGCTGGGGGCCAATGCTAATGTGATTGCTAATGTTAACCCCGCTGATGAAGGTATCTATAAGGATGCGCTTCAGCGGGGCGTGGCGCATGCCGAAGGCAGTAAGTTGCCAGGCGAAGACGGCCATATTTACCTCTTCGCTCACTCCACCAATACTTTTGCTAATGTTGGCCAATACAATGCCGTTTTCTACCTGCTATATAAGCTGGAAAACGGCGACGAAATTAACCTTTATTACCAGGGAATTCGCCACAAGTACATCGTAACTGGCAAGGAAATAGTTAATCCTAGTGATGTTCATTACTTAACGAGAAAGACTGATCGTGAGTTCCTCACCCTGCAAACGTGCTGGCCTCCCGGCACAATTCACCAAAGAATGCTCATCTTCGCCGAGCCTGCAGTGAGGTAAAAATAATTCCCGCATTTCTATAGGTTAAGTCTTATAGTAAGCAATTATCTCGTTATACGCTCTATTAAGCCTTAAAGTTATATTACCTGAAGAGCTTTACCGACTGTTTGGATCTTTTCCAGGCCAAAATCGATGTCTTTTTTGGTATGAAGCGCCGATGGCTGTAGCCTAATCCTCGCTTTTCCCATCGCCACCATGGGAAATTTGATTGCTATTACCATAACCCCGTACCCGTATAGCTGTTTGGCAAACTCTTTGGCTCTATTCTCCTCACCAATCATGATAGGAACGATCGGAGTCACGGAAACTCCGGTGTCGAATCCCTGTTTTTTTAGTTCAGTTCTTAAGTATTCAGCATTAACCCAAAGTTTCTTCACCAACTCATCTGATTGTTGCATGATGTCAACGGCGGCGATGAGCGCTGCCGTGTCTGGTATCGATAGACCGGTGGACAACAATGATTGCCTCGCTTTTTGCCGGTAGAAATCAATTAGACTTTTCTTACCGGTAATAAAGCCACCTAAAACGCCAAAGGCTTTCGAAAGAGTGCCGACTTCAATGTCAATTTGACCCTGAAGGTTAAAGTGATCGACAATACCCCGACCGCTAGTCCCGAGTACCCCTTCGCCATGAGCGTCATCAACCATAATCATCGCTCCAATTTCTTTGGCCGCTACAACCAGTTCCGGGAGTGGTGCCAGATCACCATCCATAGAGAAAACCCCGTCGGTAATAATCAGTGCTTTTCTCTTTTCACCAGTTGCTATGAGTTCATCAAGTAATTCCTTGATCTCAGGAATCTGGCGTCTCAAGTCAGCAACGTCATTATGCTTATAAATAAACTTATTTTTAACTCCGGCCACGCGAATACCATCGATTATGGACCCATGATTTAATTCATCGGAAATAACGATGTCCTCTTTCCCTAGAAGAGTCTGAATTGCCGCCAGGTTAGCCATATAGCCACTGGATACTACCATGGCCGACTCAGCTCCCTTGAAATCAGCTATTTTCTTTTCTAGCTCGAGATGAAGTTGATTGGTACCGATTAAAGCCCGGACTGAAGCAGTACCAACGCCATATTCTTGAATCGCCTTGATCGCCGCTTCTTTGAGGCGAGAATCAGAGGCTAGGCCTAGATAGTTATTGGAACAGAGATTGAGATATTTTTTTCCCTGGATAGTCAGGTAGGCGCCTTGTTCCGATTCTACTGTTTTGATCTCGTTGAAAAGACCCTTGGCTTTCATGTCGGTAATAATGGTGTCAAATGATGTTGCTGTCATATTTTTAAGAGAATTTTACCGCATTCCCCTTTTCTCATCAAGTCCATCGCTTGTTCAAAGTCTTTGAGCGGGAATTCGTGGGTAATTATTTTTGCTAGGTCAATTTTACCAGACGTGATGAGTTCTGTGGTCTGGTGCCAGGTTTCCCAGATGCGGCGGCCAAAAATTGATTCTATCGTCAGTTCTTTATCAATAATATATTTGCCCCAATCAAAGGTGACCGCTTTTTTGGGAATGCCGATGGCAACAATTGTTCCGGCGATTCTAACGGCGTCCAGCGCCGCCTGCAGTCCTGGCTGGACGCCACTGGCTTCTAAAACTACATCGAAGGTGCCAAATTCCTTCTCCCCAAGTTTTTCAGCAGTTTTCACGTCCGTAAATGATTCTGCTAACTTTCTTCTATATTCTGAGGGATCAATCGCCGTTACTCCAGTGGCGCCATAGGCATTAGCGGCCGCGGCACAACATAACCCGACCGGACCCAGTCCAACGACAAGAACGCTTTTCCCAGATACGTTGCCTTTTTTGACTCCATGCACCGCGTTTCCCAACGGTTCCTGAACACTCATCGCTTTAACCGGAATCCTTGGATCGTTCTTCCAGGTCGTCCGGATGGGAATTGTCGCATATTCCGAAAAACCGCCACTTCTTCCATACCCAAAAAACTGGACATGTTCACAAATATGTTGATTGCCTTTTTTACATTGAATACAAGTGTCATCAAAAATATGCGTCTCAGAAGAAACTAAATCGCCTATTTTCAAATTAGGAGCCTCCCCGTTAATTTCCACTATCTCACCGACTACCTCGTGGCCAATAACGATCGGAGGTCGCAAATGGCTCGCTACCCATGGCGTCCAATCATAAATGCCAATATCAGTGCCACAGATCGAACCATAGATAACTTTTATCTTGACTTCATCTTTAGGAGTTTCGGGAACGGGAATTCGTTTTACGGCGATTCCTGGTCCTGCTTTTTCTTTAACTACAGCCAGCATTGTTGATGACATATTTTCTTAGTCGAAACCACGGAAAAAAACATTTATCATTCGAATTCGGTGAGAATAGAATCAATCTCGGAGAATTTTTCTTTTTTAAGAAGCGGGTGCTCTTTGAGCTGAGGTAGTTCATCCGTAAACGCCGGACGTTCCACTTGATAGATAACTCCGAGCGGAAATTTCTCAACGGATGTTGGCTCAGCACATTTTATGAGCGCTTGATTAAAATTCTGCTTATCCCAGTCTGTGGGTAAATCGTAAGTCTTGTCCCGATAATATTCGTAGGTATTAATTTTATTGAAGGTCACACAGGGCTGGAGAATATTAACTAAGGAAAAACCACGATGCTGAATCCCCTTCTTAATCAGCTCAATCAGATCGACCATTCTCCCGGCAAAACCCTGAGAAACAAAACTAGCGCCTTGTGATATCGCCAATGTCAGTGGATTTAAAGGTAGCTCGATAATTCCCGCTGGGGTGGACTTTGATTTGAACCCTTTCTGCGCCGTTGGCGCCGATTGTCCCGTCGTTAGTCCATAGACGCTATTGTCGTGGACGATAACCGTGATATCATGATTGCCTCGACAAGCATGCAAAAAGTGGTTGCCACCTTCTCCGTATGTGTCACCATCACCAACTATCGCAATTACCGGTTTATTGTGCTGGGCTAATTTCATTCCAATCGCATTGGGCAAAGCCCGTCCGTGAAGACTGTGAAGGGCATAAGCGTTCAGAAAATCATTCATATTGCCCGAACAGCCAATTCCAAAAACCACTAGCACGTCAGACGGACTGTAATCGAGACCGACTAAGGCTCTTTTAATGGCAGCACCAATGCCCCAGTCCCCGCAACCGGGACACCAAGTCGGACTATGACCGGAAAATTCCTCAATTGTTGACATAATTAATGATTTGCTCTTTATAAATTTGCCGTCCGTCATATTTTAGGATCATTTCCTTGATATCAATGCCGGCTTGCTCTCGCAACAGTTTACCGAATTGGGCTTGAGAATTATTTTCCACTAGAATATATCTTTTTTTAGCCTGGAAAATTTTGCTCATTTTGACAACATCAAGGGGAAAAAGATGGGTGAAATGAATCAGGGCGGCTTCGGTATCTGATTTTTTCAGGTCAGCAATGGCATCAATGATGGCACCTTTATTACTCCCCCAGGAAACAAAAACCACGTTCGAATTTTTTATGTCGCCAATAATTTGTGGCAGTTGGAAATGGTTTTTTAGGTATGTGGTGATTTTTTTGGCTCGTTTATTGACTTGTTGCACTCGATCGGCGGACAATTCGCTAGTGTGACCATCATCCTCGTGTTCGTAGGAATTGGCTTGGTAGAAATGGCCTTTTTGACCGGGAATTAGCATCGGCGAGATACCGTCGGGGGACGGCTGATAGCGACGATAGCTCGCCTCAGCAACCTGATCGACAATTTTGCCCCGATTAATTTCGTAGCTGTTGGCAAAAAGCTTTAAATTAATTTTTGAAGTTGACCAGACGCTCTCACTCAAGTGCTTATCCGACATAACGATAACTGGAGTTTGATAGATGTCGGCCAAATTAAATGCCTCCGCCGACAATGTGTACATTTCTTCGAGATCTCCGGCAGCAAGAATTATTTTGGGAAATTCGCCGTGGCCGGCGTGGACGGCGAATAATAAATCGCCTTGCTCGGTCCACGTTGGCATCCCGGTGGCGGGACCGGGCCGCTGTGACAAAAATATCACGACCGGTATTTCGGCAACTCCGGCATATGAAACTGATTCCGTCATCAAGGCGAAACCACCACCGGAAGTACCCACTGCGGAGCGGACTCCAGCGAAGCTAGCTCCGAGTGCCGTGTTAATCACGGAAATTTCGTCCTCGGCGTGGCGGACTACGATACCGAGTTTTTCCGCGTAGTCCGCCATCCGCGTTAACACCGTAGACGCCGGCGTCATCGGATAAGCAGAGTAAAGCCGGCAGTCCCCGATCAACGCCCCAAGACAAAACGCATCGTTACCCGTCATTACCAAATGCGTGTCCTCCGTTTTCCGCGCCTTAAATGCCGGAAAAGACTTCTCCGGATAGTTTTTCTTAACATAATCGTAACCAATTTGAGACAATTTTTTGTTTATTGCCACAATTTCCTCGCCTTTTTTTCCAAATGAAGTCTCAATCATTTTAAAATGAACCTCGAGCGGCCAGTTAAAGACCGCTATCGACGCCCCAATAGTGATCGTATTCATCATCACAATGGAAGCGCCCTCATCCTTCAAAGTTTTTTTCAAGGGAATATGGAAGGCACTGACAGCCTTATCCGCGATCGTGAACATTTCTTTATCATAAAAAACAATCGAATCCTTGTTGAGTCGATCTTTATGAAGCTCATATGTTTCCTTGTTGAGACAGACTAAAACATCAATGTGTTTTTTGGAAGAATGAATTTTATCTACGGAAAAATGAATTTCATAAGTATTATGGCCGCCCCGAATCAGCGACGGATATTCCATGTAGCCCGCGATCTGATAGCCTTGATGTGTCGCAATCTTAGCAAGATCAGCCCCAGTCGTCATTACCCCAAATCCGGCTTCGCCACCAATCTTCCACAGCAAAGAATCACTCATAGTTACAGAATAGTTCATCGAAGAAAACTTTGCAATGAAGAGATCAAATGGGGAATTAACGCATCATTTTTTCTTCGACTCTCTCGTAAGGGTGAATTTCGTCGATATTGAACCAGAGGGGAATTTCATATTCGGCTTCTTCCAAAGATCCAGAAGAATGAACCAGATTTTTGATAGCTCTTTTTCCCGTGTTGGCAAGATAGGAAGAATCGTAGGCTAGGTCGCCGCGAATGGTTCCGAGCGGAGACAACAGCGGCAAAGTGTGTCCGCTAATTTTACGAACGAGTTCCACCGCATGAGGACCTTCCCAAACCATGGCAAAAACGGGACCAGAGCTAATGTAGTCGATTAACCATTTTCTGATCTCGACTCCAATTTTGTGGGGATCATCGGTACCCATTTCTTTCTTGACGTCTTTGCCCAACGCTTCATAATTCTCAATAGTCTTCTTCCCCATGCCCTCGATGAATTCTCGACGCTCCAAAGGATAGTGTTTTTCCGCGAGTTTAGTTTCCACCTTGACGAGTCGGGCGCCAACCAGCTTTAGACCAACCTTTTCGAATCGAGTCATAATTTCCCCCACCAGTCCGCGGGCTAAGCCATCATGTTTAATTACTACCAGTGTCTGTTCCATAACAATACGGATATGATAGTTGTTTAGAAACCAATTTGCAAGATGAAATTAACTAGAAGTCGAAGATTCGATTCACCACCCCAAAGACTTCCCGCTCAAAAAATAGCATGATGGTGATTCCTATAACCAGGAAAGGACCAAAGGCAATTTTACTTTTCATCTTCCGTTGTTTAATTAAAAGAAAGATCGCGCTGACGATTCCTCCTAAAATAAACGCCAAATAAATCGCCAGGAAACCTGACTTCAGCCCCAATAGCCAACCAATAACAAAAGCTAGCTTCACATCGCCGAATCCCAGCCCTTTGCCTTTTGTAATCCAGTACAAGCCATACATTCCTAGTAACAGAACTAGACCGCCAAGAAGGTGGTCGAACTTATTTCCTACAGACAGCAGAGTGAACGTGGAAAATATAAACAAGGCTATGGTAGCTTCATCGGGAACAATATGATATTTGTAGTCAGCGAAGAAAATTACTATCAAGGCAGAAATAATTCCCAACATCAGAATATCGCCGCCGATGATGACAAAGCTGATTCCCGTCAATAATTCTACGAACGGATAAAACCAGGAGAGCGGCTTTTTGCAGCAATGCGATTTTCTTCCTAATGCCAAAAATGACACGACCGGAATAAGATCTATTGATCTGAGCTGCTTTTTACAGTGGTCGCAATGGGAACGACCCGTGATCGGCTGAGATTTGGGTAACCGATCAATTAATACATTGAGAAATGAGCCGATCACTAATCCGTAGAGAAACAAAATCAACGACATTTAGAAAGTATACGTTATTCGGCGGCAAGAATCTTTTCAAAAGGGGCTGATTTCTTAAATGGGCCAACCACAGCAAGATTAAGCGTCTTTTTATCGAATATTTGCTTGGCGATATCAAGCACGTCTTGTTTAGTTATCGAGTCAATCTTTTTAGCAATCGCCTTAAGAGAAGTTTCTTTGTTTTCATGAAGCATCCTACGACCATAAAGGGCGGCAATGTTGTAGGTATCCTCCATTGAAAGCACCAGGCGACCTTTGAGAAGCTCTTTGGCCCGCTTTAATTCTTCATCATGGGGACCCTTATCAGCGATTTTGTGATACTCATGAAGAATTACCTTAATTGTCTCGAGAACAACTTTCTCGTCCGTGGAAACACCAGCGTAAGTCATCATATTACCCACTTCGTGATATTGCTCATCAAACGTAGCTACTGAATAGGCTAGTCCCCTTTTCTCCCTCACTTCGGTGAATAATCGGGATGACATACCCTTGCCTAAAATGGCACACAATAATAACAAGGAGTATTTGCGGTCATCAAATCGAGAGAAAGTGCGGTAACCAAGACAAAGATGGGCTTGCTCCGACTTCTTATATTTCACTAAGGTGGCGGGTTTAGACTGACTATCTTTTACTGCTTGAAAGCTACCCGACTGACCTTTTTTCCAGGAGTTAAAATTGTGCTTAATTTCATCAAGATACGTTTGAATCGTGACATCTGGATTCTGGGCTGACGTTAAACCACCAGCGACAATAAGCACGGAATTACTGGGATAGTAGAAATTATGAATATAGTCTAAAAATGTTTTTTGAGAGAAGGTGGAGACAGTTTTTTGGGAACCAATCACGTCCATTCCTAGTGGAGTTTTGTCATAGAGTAATTTTTCATAGAACCGGAACACTTGGCGCTGTGGATTGTCTTCATACATGTTAATTTCCTGGACGATGACGCCTTTTTCCTTGTCAATTTCTTTTTGCTTGAGAAGCGGCGTCTGTACCATGTCAGCAATGACACTCACGACCGTATTAAAATACTTGGTTGGGGCCTTAACATAATATCCGGTGTAATCCTTATCAGTAAAGGCGTTGAATTCACCGCCGATGCCGTCAATTATTGATGATAAAATAAACGCGTTCGGATACTTTTTGCTTCCTTTAAAAGCCATGTGCTCAAAGAAGTGGGCAACTCCGTTGTTTTTCTCCGTTTCGTAGCGAGAACCGGCGCCAACTAAAAGAAGAGTGGTAACAGAAGGAAACGCCTGGGTATCAACGAGGATGACTTTGAGACCGTTATCCAAGGTGTAAATATTCGTTTTCATTTCCCTGTATTCTACAGTATGTGTGAGAAACTATGCAAATCATCGAGGTGATATGATCTCGAAATCTGTAGGGTCATCCCCGGAGAAATGAAAAAGCTATTTTTGTCATACAATGTATGACAAAAAGGCGAAAACAATTTTCTGTGCAGTGACCCACTCATAGATGATAACCGGATTCATACCGATTTATCCCTATTCGCGGGTATGAATGATCCTAATTGATCTGGCACCCATCTTGGGTTAATGAAATCACAAATCATCTTCAAAATTAATGGCTTAAAACTGCTACTTGCAAAGTATCTCCTTTCAAGTTAGCATAAAAGTATGTCTGCTAAAAATCCTGATAAGCTAGCTGAAAATGATATTTTTTTTCACATTTATAATAAAGGAACTGAAGGTAGAATCATTTTCAATGATAAACAAGATTATGAAGTCTTTATTGGCTATTTGAGGGGTTATTTGAGCCCTCTAGAAGATCGCGGAAATATCAAAAAAAACACCTTTAAAATTCGTGGTCGTAGCTTTCAAGGCATACCCCATCAACCTAAGAATTACTTCAATAAAGTTGAGCTTATCGCATACCGGTTAATGCCAGATCAATATCATCTACTTCTACATCAATTAACAGCCGGATCCCTCGAAAATCTTATCAGATCTCTGTGTACCAGGTATGCAATTTATTTTAATAAAAAATATAACCGCACCGGGGCTCTGTTTCAAGGCCCATACAAATCAGAGCCAATGGATGATCAAACTATCCTGTTAAACCTCACCCAATATCTTCACTATAAAAATGAATATTCATCCTACCAAGAATATTTAGGCATAAAAAAGACTCCGTGGGTTAAATCAGAGGTGGTTCTATCTTCTTTTAATAACAAGAGTCAAAACTATAAAGATTTCGTGGAAAAATATGATGAGAACCAAATAGCAAAAGAGCTGATTCGCGATAGTATGATTGATAACGAGCCCTATTTAGAGCCTCGTTCAAGGAAACCCGAATTCCTCATACTATCCACGGCAATCTTTGTATTACTGGTTTCTTTAGGTGTAAGAAATATCAACGTTGTCGCAAAGAACAGGCTTCAACCTTCGTCAATTCCTGCAGTGCTTTCAGAGACAGAAGAAGTAACACCTGAACTAACACCGGAACTAACATTTGAAATAATACCTGAAGTAGAACCTGAAGTAATTCAAACAATCGAAATTATGAGCGGGGTGTCAAACGTTAACATTCGTCAACAACCGACGACCGATTCCAAAACGATCGGAAAAGCTACCGGCGGAGACATCTTAAAATTTATTTCTCTAGACGGGGCTTGGTATCAAGTCAAATTAGCCAACGGCAAGCTCGGCTTTATATCGACCCAATTTATATTAATTGAGGAACCTAACAACTAATGTATAAGACTTTACTAACATACTGCAGTTTCACACTTGCAAGTCTTGTGGTGATTGTCACATTTATAACAGCGACTACCTACGCCCAGTTAGGTGTCGGTATTATTATCTACCCCATAATTGCTTGGCTTGTCTTTAAGACTTTTCTAGCCAAGGGGACTCATTCCAAAAAACTCATCATTGCACTAAAACCATCGATGAAATTGACGGAAAAGGTCGAGGTAGCCGAAGGTGAAGCTATGGGTATTTCTGATAGCGAAAAACGGGCGTTCTTAAAACTGATTGGGGCGACCAGTCTTTCCCTATTTTTATTCTCAATTTTTAATAAAAGAGCAAAGAGTCTCTTTTTCAAAAGCATTCCGGGACCGGAAATGGTTTCTCCAGAAAGTAAGGCTGATAGTAAAATTGACCAGACCGTAAGCCGAGCCACCGATGGATACCGAATTTCTGAGATTGATGATAGTCTCATTGCTTTTTATGGATTTACCAATAAGAATGGCGATTGGTTTATAATGAAACAAGATACTGATTCTTTCCGCTACGCAAGAGGAAGTGGAAACTTGCCGGAAAATTGGGCCCGCCGGGACAAACTTACCTATGAGGATTTTGACAAAATTTTCTAGCTTTTAATCATTCAGCTTGAATTTTTAAATCTTACGAGTACAATGTGACATTACGACTATGGAAACTGCCATGAAGAAATTAAAAAATTGCTTGGTAACAGGAGGCGCCGGATTCATCGGTTCTCATTTGGTTGAACGCCTTCTAAAAGAGAGATGCAAAGTAACTGTTGTTGATGATCTTTCCGAAGGAAAGTGGGAAAACTTACCCGAGCATCCGAATCTGATAAAACATGAAGGTTCAATTTTAGACAATATGTCTAAACTTGTTGAAGGAAAGGACGTAATTTTTCACCTGGCGGCGCTCCCCCGCGTCCAAAGATCTATTAAATACCCGAAAGAAACCCATTATGTTAATGTGGATGGAACTCTTAATTTGCTTCTGGCCGCAAAAGAGAGAGGAGTTAAGAAATTTGTTTTTTCATCGAGCTCTTCTATATATGGGGAGCAGGACCGATTACCTTTTACTGAAGACATGAAACCGAATCCGATATCACCCTATGCCCTGCATAAATTAATTAGTGAGGAATACTGTCAATTATTTAGTAAGCTTTGGGGCTTGGAAACAGTTTGCCTGCGCTATTTTAGCGTCTACGGTCCTGGAATGTCTCCCGATGGGAATTACGCCCTTCTCTTGCCTAAGTTCATCAAACTTATGTCCCAAGGTAAGGTTCCGACCATTAATGGTGATGGTGAACAAACCCGCGACTTTACCCATGTTTCTGACGTAGTCGAGGCAACCATACTAGCCGCAGAATCACTCTTGTCAGGAGCGGTGTTTAATATCGGCTATGGAAAAGGTCTTTCGGTAAATCATGTCGTTTCCTCTGTTAATCGGTTACTGGGTAAAAATATTGAACCAATTCACGGACAGCCAGTTGTTGAGCCCAAATCCACCTTAGCAGATCGAACTAAAGCTGGCAAGCTTTTGGGTTGGGAACCAAAGATAAATTTTGAGGAAGGATTAAAAACAATGTTAGGGTAAAGAAGCTTTGGGGCTTCAAGTTAAGGATATTTACATTACATTTGAGAAGATACCCGTAGATAATAAAGATACTTGAAAGGTATCTTCTTCCATGATTATATATAGCGTACGAATTTGAACTTGACATTTCGTTTTTAGATTGCTATAAAAGAGGACTGAGGAAGTTTTGAGAATCCAATGTCAAATATAAAGCTAAGTGTGATTATTCCAGGTTACAGAGATCCATTGTTAATCAAAACCATAGATTCCCTATTGGAAAGCTCTGAGTTGGGTGACAAGTTAGAAATAATAGCGGTGCTGGATGGTTACTGGCCTGATTTTGAGTTAAGGGGCGATCCACGGGTTAAGTATATACATTTAGGTAAAAATAGAGGCATGAGAGATGCCATAAATGCCGGAGTGGCAGTTTCAAGGGGAGAATTTATCATGCGGACCGATGAACATTGTATGTTTGCAGAAGGGTTTGACCGCATAATGACAGAGTCTTGTCAGCCTAACTGGATAATGACCGCCCGCAGATATTGTCTTAATCCAGATAAATGGGAGGTCATGGATATACCCTATGTGGATTATGAGAAGCTTTGCATTCAAACTGCCAAAGATACCAAGAAGTTTACCGGTATCCCCTGGAATGAGAGGCAGGAAGAAAGAAAAGACATTATGATAGATGAGACTATGGCAATGCAGGGATCTTGTTGGGTCATGCCAAGAGAATGGTGGGATACAGTAATTGGGCAGTTACAGACCGAAGGATATGGTCCCATGTATCAGGATTCACATGAAATGGTCTTTAAAACCTGGAAAGCAGGGGGGAAACTGATGGTAAATAAAAATACCTGGTTTGCTCATAAACATGTCGGTTTTCCGAGAACCCATAGGTATGGAAATACCGATTACTCCCCTAATTTAAAATATGCCCATGATTTATGGAGGCCTTATTATGAGGAAATAAAGAAACTATGGAAACAAGCGTAATTATTCCGTCCAGAAAAGAAAGATTCTTGGATCAAACTATTTTGGAAATAAAAAAGAAGTTTAAGGGAACATATGAGATTATTGTAGTTTTGGATGGTGAGTGGGCGGAACCAATTACAGGCGTGAAATATATTTACAATAAAAAATCTAAGGGAATGAGAACCGCTATGAATCAAGCCGTTGCGGTTGCCCAGGGAAAATATATCATGAAACTTGATGCTCATTGTATGTTAGATGAAGGAATCGATGAAAAATTAATAGCGGTACATCAGAAAAATTGGGTTCAAACGCCAAGACGAAAACGATATGATCCTTACAAATGGGAACTTACAGATTTAGAAAGTCCAGATATAGATTATATGCTGGTAAGTAATTACAAAGGGCATAAAGATAATGATAAAAATAGAGATCCTGAACTGAAAAAGAAGTTGATAGATGATATCGACGTTTTCCAAGGCTCTTGTTATTTTATGACTAAGGATTTTTTTGATAAGTTAGGCTTATTAGACGATAAAAATTTTGGCAAAATGGGGAGTGAGGCACTGGAGATTACTTTAAAATGTAAAAGTGCTGGGGGCCGGACCATTGTAAACAAAACTACTTGGTATGCCCATGCTCATATAGGAGCTCATTATTCGGGGGGCACACAAGAAAGAGAAAAAAGCCGTAATTTTATAAAAATCTTAGCAAAACAATTATGATCGAACATGATGTTAAAGATGGTAAATTAGATTATTGCCAGATAACAGGTAACCGAAATCTTTTTGAAGCCATTGATCTTGGCTTTCAGCCGCCCTGTGGTACATTGTTGACAGAAAAGATGCTTCGTGATCCAGAGACTTATTACTCACTGCGACTGATGATTTGTCCCGAATCAGGTTTGGGCCAATTAGATTATGTTCTCGGAAGTAAGCTTTGTTTTCCTGTCAATTATCCTTATCGACCTGGTATATCGGTTCCTCTGCGAGAACACATGGAACGATTTGTTGACGATATTCTTTCAAGGAATAAATTAGAAGCCGGGTCATTAATTGTTGATGTCGGATCTAATGACGGTACTTTATTGTCATTTTTTAAGAAAAGGCAAATGAAGATTCTTGGCGTAGAACCGACTAATATGGCTAAAGTCGCGAATAAAGCTAAGATTAAGACTATCCAGAAGTTCTTTACTAAAACGGTGGCTCGCGATATTGTAAAAAAGTACGGTCGGGCAAAGATAATTACAATGACCAATGTCTTTGCTCACATGGCGACACTGGGAGAAGTAATGAGGGGAATAAGTGTCTTATTGGATAAAGATGGGGCAGTCATTAGTGAAAGTCAGTATCTTCTTGATGTTTTTGAGGGGAATCAATTTGATGAAATTTATCACGACCACATCCGTATTTACAGCTTAAAATCATTAGTCAAGCTATTCCCCTATTATGGTATGGAGGTTTTTGATGCGAGAAGAGTTTCTACACGTGAGGGGAGTATTCAAATTTTTGCCGGCTGGAAGGGTAAACATCCCATCAGTCCTGAAGTTAAGAAGTTATTGAAAGTAGAAGAAGATGCCGGACTCTTTGATCCAAAGGCATGGGCTACGTTTAGAGAGAGAGTCGCGGTACAAAAGGAGCAATTTTTGAATTTGCTTCAAAAAATTAAGAGAAAAGGTCTGAGTATCGTAGCCGATTCATGTCCAACTAGGGGCGTGGTATTGCTTAATTACTACGGTCTTGATAAAATCACTGTGCCATATGTCGCCCAATTACCTGGGACAGAAAAAGTTGGTAAGTACATACCAGGGACTCATACGCCAATCGTAAGTAATGGGATTCTATTAAAAGATAAGCCAGACTATGTACTTATTCTTGCTTGGCATTACAGCGATTATATAATTAAAAATTGGCGAGCCGCGGGAATTAAATCTAAATTTATTATTCCTTTACCAAAATTTAAAATAGTATGAAAACAGTTAAATATATAGAAAAAAAGATTGGGCCACATACAGGCAATCCTCATAAACTAAAAGGTTTTCTGCGCGATGATCTATATAAGTTATTTGCAGAATTAAAATTTACATCAGGTGTTGAAATTGGAGTAGAGAAAGGTAAAAATGCCCAGACTATGTTCGAGATTATTCCGAATCTGAAGTTGTACGGGGTTGACCCATACAAACAACACCCCCAGGCTAGTTATGTTTATCATGCTGAAATTAGGCATTGGAACGCTCAATATCTTCATAATGCCAAGCGTCAATGTCTTAAACGAATGAAGGGTAGGAATTTTACACTGCTCCAAGGTTTCAGTGAGGATATGGCTAAGTCGATCGAAGATAACTCCCTCGATTTCGTTTATTTAGATGCCGATCATTCGTATGATTTTGTTATGCAAGATATAATCCTATGGGGTAGAAAAATCCGTAAAGGCGGGATTATGAGTGGGCATGATTATTATCTTGATAAGAGTGAGTCTTCTAGACGGACTAAGGTAACTCGAGCGATTGATGACTACACTGATGTGCATGGCATTAAGTTTTATGTAACGGATGAAAAGCACGCTCTGTTGCTGGGTGATATTTACCCTTCATGGTTTTGGGTAAAACTTGAAGATATTTATCCTAATGTAGTAGGAACATAAATGAAAAAAACAATAATTTACTACACGTCAAATAGAGAAGATCCAGAATTTGAGCAAAAAATTATAGATGATATGCTCTCAAAGAAAGGTGATATACCCATTGTTAGTGTATCCCAGAAACCAATGGATTTAGGTCAAAATATTTGTATTGGAGACGTGGGAATGTCTGAGTTGAATTGTCGCAAACAAATACTTATGGCTTGCAAACTCGCAAAAACTGAATATGTAGTTGCAGTAGAAGCAGATACTCTTTATCCACCAGAATATTTTAATTTTGAACTAAAGGGTAAGAATATTTATCGTTACAATAATAATTGGATTATGTGGTTAAAGGATGAAAACCGAAAAGATTTTTATCACAAATTAACAAGTTATGATGGAGCACAAATAGTTAAACGGGATTATCTTATTGGCTTATTAGAAGAATTTCTTAAAGATTATCCAGGATGGTATCCTGTGAATGATTTAAAAAATAAGCCCAATCATAATCCTTATTATAAAACAGCCCGAAGTTATCTTCCTTCAGAAAATCCATTAGTCTGTATGAAAACTGAATTTGGTATACATTATACTACGACAATTGATGAAAGACCCGAAAGCACTCGTAAAAATCTACCTTATTGGGGAGATGTTGATGAATTGAGAAATAAATTTTCATGAATACTAAAGAAATAATATGAAAATGCAATCTGGTTGGTCATCACACTTCCCAATTTTATTAAAGGCGGTTCAAAATACGACTGGACCGATTTTAGAATTGGGCTCTGGCATGTTCAGTACGACCTTGCTTCATTGGATGTGTGAAGAACAGAGACGTAAGCTTGTTACACTTGAATCTAATCCGCAATTTTATTCCCTAGCTAGTAACTTTAGGTCTGCAGCTCATGATATACGACTTGTGACGGATTGGGACAAAGAAGATTTTGATGAAGACTGGAGCGTGGCCTTGATAGATCATACACGAGGAAGGCGAGCTGTAGATGCCTTACGACTAAAGGATAATACTCAATATATAGTTATTCATGATACAGATGAGAGACATCACAAGAAATTTAGATATGATACTACCTTTTGGGAACACTTTAAATACGTTTACCACTGGAAATTTACCGAACCTAATACGTCTGTTGTTAGCAACAAATCAAATCTTAATATATTTTTATGACTAAAGGACTAGTATACTATACGAATCATTCAGTTGACGAAAAGATTATGCTTGCTTGTCAGGCTCAATTGAAAAGGTGTATGGAGATATGGAAATTTCCTATCATTTCCGTCTCTCAAAAGCCAATGAACTTTGGACAAAATTTTGTAATGGACAAGATGGAGAGCTCGGTTCTTTCTATGTATAAGCAGATTCTTAAAGGTTTACAAGAGTCCAAAACTGATGTGGTTTTTTTTATAGAGCACGATGTTTTATATCATCCTTCTCATTTTGACTTTACCCCAGAGAGAGATGATCATTTCTATTACAACCGTAATGAGTGGCATGTTAGCTCTGTGAGCGGCAAGACTGTTTATTATGAACATAATAACACTACGGAACTTAGCGCTTTCAGGGAAACACTACTATCTCATATTAAGCGTGCCATTGAGACAAATACCGATACATTCCATGCTAGTTACGGTATTGCTCCGCCTAAAGGGATTCCACCGGAGGAACAGAGATTAAGACACTATAGTACTTATATGTCAAAAGTTCCCAATATAGATATCCGGCATCCCAATACTTTGTCTAGGCAACGGATGACAATAGATGAATTCCGCTCTGAGCGTAGCCGTAGAGGGTGGACAGAATCGGATGGAGTCCCAGGTTGGGGAAAAACATTAGGCAGATTTGATGAATTTTTAGAGGCGCTAAAATAATTTTTTTATTCCCTGCTCCAGGGTATATTTTGCCTCAAATTTTAACAAGCGTTTCGCTTTATCCACCGAAGGAACCCTTCTGTAAATTTCAAGTCCCCTATCCCTGAATTTCCCTCCATACGGAACAAGGACAATATTTGATTTTGAATTCGGAAAGTTTTTTAAAATGATTCTGGCCAAATCAATAATTTTAACTTCTTCTTCACTGCCAATATTAAAGATTTCATAGTCACTATCGAAATTGAACACTTTTTGTATACCGAAAGCGGCCTCCTCTACATATATAAAAGTTCTGGTTTGGTTACCATCCCCGAGTACAATCAAGGGTTTATTTTTAGAAGCCGCCTCAGCAAAAAGAGGAATCACCATTTCTTTTTGCCCTGGCCCATAAACATTAAAAAAGCGCACTATCCCAACTTTCACAAAGGATTTTTTTTGTACTTTTCTTAAATATTTCTCGATCTTTAATTTGCATTTTGCATAATCTGAGATGGGAGAAGGCTTATTATTCTCTCTGTATGGAAGCTCCTTTGAGTTTCCGTAAATTTCCGATGAGGAGGCAAAGGCGATTTTCTTAATTTTAGCTTCTATACACCAGTCTATTAGTTTTTTTGTATCTGTATAATTTACCTTAATAACCTCTTTTGGCTTCAATCTACAATTATCAACCCCTACCATAGCCGCCAGATGAAAAAGATAATCTGTTTTCTTTAAAAGAGGAAGCATAATTTTTGCATTGGAAAAATTAGACTGCACAAATGAAATTCCCGCAATAGAAGGTTTAAGTCTATCAACAACGGTAATTTGATATTTTTTATCTTTTAGGAGCTCTTTTGTGAGGTAAGTTCCTATTAGCCCAGAGCCTCCGGTGATTAAAATTTGCTCTTTTTTTAATAAATTCATAACCTTTATTTCATAAGCTTCCACGACTTGAAAAGCGACGGTTTCTTTCCGGTTTTCTGCTAACAATTATAACATTATCTGATATACTAGCTCAGAATGAAAAAAAATAAGCAAATTGTTGGAATTTTGGGTCATGGTCAAATTGGATCTGCAATTTCGAGAATATGCCGTGAGGCACAGTTTGCAGTTTTAATTCGGGAGCTTACATATGATCAAATTAAAGATAAAAAGGTTGATTTTCTACATGTGAATATACCCGAAAAGAATAATGCGCAATTTATAAATACCATAGTTAAAAATATAAGAGAGTTATCACCCGGCTTAACAATTATTAACAGCTCTATTACGATTGGTACTTGTAGAAAAATTCATAGATTAACAGGCGCTGATATTGTTCACTCCCCTATCATAGGCATGCATCCTCATCTTTATGAATCAATAAAGTTTTCTTTCCCAAAAATTATTGGGCCTGTTAATCAAAGTTCTTTAAAGAAGGCTAAGCGACATTTTAAGACACTAAAATTGAGAATAGAAATCTTTGATTCGTCAGAAGTTTCAGAGGCAGCTAAACTATTAGATTTGGTCCACTACGCCTGGGACATTATTTTTTGTAAATGGATGAAAGAAGTATGCAATAACCTTAATCTAAATTTTGATCAAGTTTACACTAAGTATAACAATATTTACAACAAAGGATATTCTAAGCTTCGACCAAATATTAAAAGACCCATACTCATTCCAATTGATGGACCAATAGGTGGCCATTGTACTATTGAAAACACAATATTATTTGATAAGACGTATCGTAATAAATTTACAAAATTTATACTTGAGGAACAAAAAAAATATCTCAAAGAAGACTAAAAAGAAGCCAGAAGAACTCTTGAAAAATAATTGGAGTGTAATATATAATTATGACGCATATTTTTTACGATGCAATGTATAAAACCACATGACAAATCCTACTCAATATATCAAACAAAAGTATAAGATTACTGGCAAGAACCCAGGAATTCTAAAAGAAGCGGATCGCCAAGGATTGTATCAGTTGTTTGCCAAGCTGGGATATAATATTGGTTGTGAAGTGGGATTGGAAAAAGGAAAAAACGCTCAAGAGATGTTTGAGCGTATTCCAAATCTTAAACTTTACGCTGTTGATCCATATAAACGACACCCTAAGTATGGTTATGAGGCAATAGCCTATCTCAATCGTTGGGACGATCGTTACTTGCGAATGGTTAAAAGACAAGCACAGAAAAGATTACAGGATAAAAATGCCGTAATTATAGAAAAATTTAGTGAAGATGCAGTTAAGGATATTCTTGACAATTCGCTCGATTTTGTATATATAGATGGAGATCACTCTTATGATTTAGTGATGCAAGATATTATTATTTGGGGGAGAAAAGTTCGCAAAGGTGGGATTATGAGCGGCCATGATTATTTTTATGATAGTAACAAACCCGGCAGACGGGCCAAAGTAACTCAGGCAGTAAATGACTATACCAGGGTACACGGTATTGAGTTTTATATTACCAAAGAGGATCGATACGTTAAAAAGGGAGATAGTCCTCCATCGTGGTTTTGGATAAAGACGGAGGAAATTTATCCCAATGTAGTAGGAGCATAGAATGAATAAGACAATAATATATTACACATCAAACAGGGAGAATCCTGAAATGGAGCAGAAAGTTATAGATGATATGCTTTCTAAGGCCGGTGGCATGCCTATTATCAGTGTTTCTCAAAAACCAATGGATTTGGGTCAGAATATCTGTATCGGAGACGTAGGATTTTCTTATCTGAATGAGCGAAAACAAATTCTTATGGCAGCCAAACGTGCAACGACAGACTATGTAATTATGTCTGAATCAGATTTTCTTTATTCTCCTGAGTATTTTAACTTCGAGCCAACGGGAGACAATATATATTGTTACGATAATATTTGGATTATGTGGCTAACGTCTAGAAGACGACCAGATTTTAAGCACAAAAGAGCCCCTTCTGACGGAGCCCAAATTGTTAAACGGGATTTCTTGATTGCTCTGTTGGAAAAATATCTTGAACCATACCCCGAATGGATTCCTAAAAACAATAGCAAAACTGACCCTCACTATTCTCCTTACCATAGAGTGCCTCGCACTTTATTTCATGGAGAAAATCCATGTGTTTCTATCAAGACTAGAATGGGTCTTACATTCGTTACGGCAGTTGATGAAATGACAAGTAAGAGTCTGCCTCATTGGGGAGATGTTAAAATATTAAGAGCAAAATTTTCATGAACACCACAAAATATCTTATAAATAAATATGGACCAAATCCAGTACCTGGTACACCACAGGTAATACCAGGCACAATGAGACAAAACCTTTATCAACTCTTTGCCGAGTTGGGATTTAAATTAGGCGCTGAGGTCGGCGTATTCCGAGGTAGAAATGCCAGAACTATGTTTAGGGAAATCCCAGAATTAAAACTCATAGGCGTTGAAGCGTATGATGACCAACCATCTTCCACACGTCACAAGACAGTACCGCGCTATGATCATAACAGGGAAGCGGCGGCCGTTAGATTGAGGAATAGAAACTTTACCCTGATTGAGAAGTTTAGTGAAATCGCAGTACAAGATATTCCATATGATTCACTGGACTTCGTGTATATTGACGGAGATCATTCTTATGATTATGTGATGACGGATATTATCCTTTACAGTAGGAGAGTTCGGCCTGGAGGCATTGTTAGCGGACATGATTATATAGGTCCTAATGATTATCGTCATAAATTCGATATTAATGTTAAGGAAGCGGTTGATGATTATACAAAGCTGCATAAAATCAGTCCCTTATATCTTACTGATAAGACCGTAGGAACAAACAAAAGCGACAAATGTCCATCTTGGTTTTTTGTAAAAATATGATACTTAAAAAAGGACAATCATCATTTTTCCCAGTTCTGATTAAAGCAATCCAGAATACTAATGGGCCGGTTCTAGAACTAGGTTCCGGTATTTTTAGCACTCCTTTACTTCATTGGTTTTGTGCAGAACAAGATAGGAAATTAGTTACTTATGAAGACCAGCAAGAATATTATCGTTTTGCCAGAAAATTTAGAACCGAGACTCATGAAGTTAAATTTGTTACCGATTGGGACAAGGAAAATTTTGATAAGAAAAAATGGGCAGTTGTTCTAATAGATCACACCGCAGAAAGAAGAACCATAGATGCTTTAAGATTAAAAAAAACTGCTCAATATATTGTCCTGCACGATACTCAAAAGGAAATGAATCGTTATTATAAGTATAGTAAGATCTGGAAAAGTTTTAAACATATCTATCACTGGAGTTTTGATGTTCCGCGAACTTCTGTCGTCAGCAATTTATCAAATTTAAAAATATTTAAATGACTAAAGGACTGGTTTATTATACTGATAATACCCCTGACGAGAAGATTTTTCTTGCTTGTCAGGCTCAACTTAATAGGTGCATGAAGCAATGGAAGTATCCGATTTATTCTATTTCCCAAAAACCAGTTAACTTTGGGATTAATACGGTTATGAATTTAGACAGATCAGCGCTTTCGATGTTTAAGCAGATTTTAGAGGGGATAGAAGCATGTGAAACAGATGTTATATTTTTAATAGAACATGATCTACTATATCATCCCTCTCACTTTAACTTTACTCCTGAAAAAGAGGATCACTTTTATTTTAATAAAAATTTCTGGAATGTGAGCTCGTTGGATGGAAAGGCAGTATATTACATTCATAATGACGTATCGATGGTGTGTGCCCATCGTAGTTTACTCTTAAAACACTACCGAAAGGTCGTTGAATTGGTAAAAAAAATAGGATACAGAAATTCATGGGGATTCTCCCCTCCTAAGGGGGTACCTAAGGAAGATCGATATGGTCATTATACGTATTATGAATCCGCCGTTCCTGATGTTAATATCCGCCATCCTAACGCATTTACCCCCCAGCGTATGAATAAATACCAGTTCCGTTCTGAAAGAAGTCGAAGGGAGTGGACAGAATCAGACGGTGTACTAGGCTGGGGGAAAACATTAGGTAGATTTGATGAATTTTTAGCCGAATACTCATGATTTCAATTTTTGCCAGACATACATATTTATTAGGAGATGAGAAAGTAGGTCTGTATTTGCAGAGGGTTTCTTCGCGGATCAGAGGAGAAGAGATCGCCCAGTATCTGGGAGCAAAATTAAATCCCACTAAAGGTTTTAAAAATGATACATGCATCTATGTTAAACCCATGCACTTAGACCATATTAAAGATGGTTCCTATATAGATCTATTAGACGACCTGCATGCTTTTGAACTCATTAAAAGTCGACCAGGTATTAATGCGATCGCTATGTCCTCACCTCATTATAAATTTTTAAAGAAGGAATTAAAAAATAAGGTGGTTTTAATCCCTCACCATCATGTTAATTTTGAGAGAGCCTTAAGAGACAGGAAGAGGATTATTACCTGCGGATATGTTGGGGTCAATACTCCAACACATCGCAATATTAATCATAAAGTAAGAAAGTCGTTGAGGAAAATAGGGTTTTATTTTTGGCCTTTATTTCTTTTCCAAACCAGACAGGATATTATTGATTACTATAAACAGATTGATATTCAGGTTATCGGTTATTTTGATCACCAAGATGTCCCATACTATCACGCAACTAAGATAGTAAACGCCGCATCATTCGGCATTCCGACTGTGGCCGGCAGAAGATTGGGATATAAGGAGTTTGAGAACTTCTATATCCCTGTTGACAATATGGAGCAGCTATTGGTAGAAGTAGAAAAGCTAAAAGATCCTATGTATTATAATAAATGGTCAAAAAAGATTATCAAAGCAGCAGAAAAGTACCATATTAGTAAAATCGCTAAATTATATCGAAAATTAGTATGAAAAAATCTACATCAACCCTGATTGATGAGCTTACGGTAACAAATATAAAAATCTATCATCTAGCGGAGAAAATTAAAAATGACGAACATACCCCTCAGGATGCTAAAAAATTGCAAGCTCTTAAGAGCTTGCATTCAGACTTATGTAAAGCCTTAAATAGATCAACAACTATGAAAAAAACTTTATCAGCCTTGGTAGATGAACTTACGGTAACAAATATAAAAATTTATCATCTGGTGGATAAGATCAGAAAAAATGAACACACCCGTGAGGATGCTAAAAAAGCCCAGGATCTTAATTATTACCGTTCGGAACTTTGTAATTCTTTAAATAGAGAGTTTAAAGAAAGGGAGAATATAAAAATATGAAAATTTTGCAATGTAGAGTTTGTTATAACAAAAAATTAATCAAAATAGGATCTCTTGGTAATATTGCTATATCAAATTTTACTAAGACTCCTCAAAAAGGTAACACATATCCATTGGAACTTGTTTACTGTATGGATTGTACGTTACTTCAACTAGCTCATAATACTCCCAGAAGATTATTGTTTAAAGCTTACTGGTATCAATCTCACATTAATAAGGTAATAGCAAGAAACCTAAAAGAAATAGCCAGGCAATGCCAAGGAGTTCACATTGATATTGCAGCTAACGACGGAACACTTTTAAAATATTCCAAAGCTAAAACAAAGATTGCTGTTGAACCATCCAATATTAAACCTGATGGATTTAAATGGGTACAAGATTACTGGGAGAATGTCACTACTAAACATGCAGATACAATAACGGCTATCGCCTGTCTCTACGCGCTGCCGAGTCCTAATAAGTTTATGCAAAATATAACAGCGCATCTTAAACCTAAAGGAATTTTTATTGCTCAACTGATGACTTTACACCCATTTATTAAAAACAATGATGTCGGAAACATCTGTCATGAACATCTACTTTATTATTCATACAAATCGTTAGTCAGGCTTTACGAGCAGAACGGACTTGAAATTTTCAAAGTAGAAATAAATAAGATAAACGGTGGAAGTTACAGGCTCTTCGCCAGGCATTATCAAAATGGATCAATTAGCTTTAAGGAAAAAACCTACGGAGTAAAAGAATTCAAGGAATTCTTTGAAAGAATAGAAAATAATCGGCGCAAGATGATAGTCTTTCTAAAAACACTCTTAAAAACACATAATGTGGTAGGATTCGGAGCATCTACTAAAATGGGTACAATTGTTCAGTATTATAAGACCGGTCCAAAAGTAATAGTTGACGTAGATCCCGCAAAGCTTGGGTTATATACAGTTGACCAAGCTTTAATAGTTGATAAAATACCAAAAGAAACAGAGTATCTTTGGGTATTTCCCTATGGATTTATAGATTATTTTAAAAAGAAAGAAAAAAATTATAAAGGGATGTGGGTAACAACAATTCCTAATTTTAAAATTGTATGAAATTAAATATCGGATCAGGGCTTACCCGAATGGATGGTTTTACAAATGTGGATTATGTTCAATGCACCGATGAAAAAGGGAATACATATACTGATGTAATTGTAGATATTGAGAAAGAAAAATTGCCTTTTAAAGATAACTCCATAGATGAAATTGCCTGTTATGAAACCCTAGAGCATATGGAGAATTTAATATTCGTAATGAATGAGATGTGGAGAGTATTAAAACCTGATGGAATATTGAAAGGAAAAGTGCCACGAGAAGGTGGCAGAGGGGCTTTGGCAGACCCAACACATAAGCGAATATTTTTAACGGATACGTTTGATTATTTCACCGGTATAAACCGTCATCATAGTTTTAGGCCAAAAAGACCAGGAAATGCCGATTATGGAGTAAAACCTTGGTATAAAATCTCCGTGGATAAAGGTATCAATTTTGTCTTACGTCCCAGAAAGACTAAGCAATACAACAAGGAGATGGAAACTTTATGAATGATCTTAGTATCCTAATTCCAGCTCGCGGTGAGATGTTTTTGGCTCGAACAATAGAAGATATCTTAGCCAATATAGAAGCAGATACCGAAATTATCACTGTTTTAGATGGTAGTTTGACAGATCCCCCTATCCCCCAGCATGAAAGAGTAAATGTAATTTATCTCCCTGAAAGTATTGGCCAACGCGCCGCTACTAATTTAGCCTGCAAACTATCTAAAGCCAGGTATGTAATGAAAATTGACGCTCACTGCTCCTTTGATAAAGGATTTGATCGTAAGATGTTAGATGCCTTTAAGAAAACCGGAGATACTGTGACTATGGTTCCCACCATGAGGAATCTTTGGGCTTTTTCGTGGAAATGCTATAAGTGTGGTTGGAAAAAGTATCAAGGTCCAACTCCGCAAAAATGTGAAAACTGTGGTGATACAAAACATATGAAAAGAAAGATGATGTGGGTAGGTAAAGAACGTCCCCAAAGTAATTCATACAGCTTTGACGCAGAGCCCCACTTCCAATATTTCAATGAATATACCAGAAGACCTGAATATACTAAAGATTTAGAAAAAACAGGCTTGACAGAAACAATGTCTCTACAAGGATCATGTTTTATGCTGACGCGCAAAAAGTATTGGGAGTTAGATGTTTGTAGTGAAAAGTTTGGTAGTTGGGGAAATCAAGGAATTGAGGTTGCAGTGAAAACTTGGTTATCGGGTGGAAAAGTCCTGGTGAACCATAAAACCTGGTATGCGCACATGTTTAGAACTCAGGGCGGAGACTTCGGCTTTCCATATGATCAATCAGGAAATGAAGTTAGCCGTACTAAGAAAAAGGTTAAAGACTTATTCTTTAATAATAAATGGGAGAAAGCAATTCATCCACTTAGTTGGCTTATTGAAAAGTTTGCCCCTGTTCCCGGTTGGTCCGATGAAAAATTAGCCGAACTTAAAAAAAATGAAAAACACTCCTCAAAGCGAATAAAAAATGAATCTCTCAAGGACTTACAGATGGAGATAAGCTATCAATGAAGTCGAAAGTTTATTGGAAACAACAACTGCCCCTTCTATTTAGAGCCTTCTCTTGATAGCAACTGAAATTTTTGCTACTATACGATGAATTATGGCTAGAAAAATAAACGAGCTCGTTCCCAACTTCAAAACATTTGTTCCAAAAGAATCGATTGATGAGGTTGTCAAGACGCTAAAGACTTCATGGATTGGAGGAGACGGGCCCAGAGTCAAAGAATTTGAAAAGGCAATTGCCAAAATCATTAAAAATGAAAATGTTCTGGCGGTAAATAGTGGCACTTCTGCCCTACAACTAGCCCTCCGGCTCGCTGGCGTAAGAAATGGTGAAGTTATTACCACTGCCATGACTTGTCTTGCCACTAATGATGCGATAGTAAACGAAGGCGCTATTCCAGTTTGGGCAGATATTGATCCGGAAACCGGCAATATTGATCCAAACGATATCGCCAAGCGTATTACCAAAAAAACTAAGGCAATAATGGTCGTTCATTGGGGTGGGTCCCCTGCCCAAATCGATGCCATTGGTGACATTGCTGGCGCCTACAACTTACCGGTTATCGAAGACGCCGCTCAAGCTCTTGGAAGTGAATATGGCGGGATTCCAATCGGCTCACACTCGGAGTTCGTTATTTTTAGTTTTCAGGCTATAAAAATAATAAATACCGCTGATGGTGGACTGCTGGCTACCAAAAAGAAATCAGACACTAAACGCGGTAAGATTTTGCGCTGGTTCGGGATTGACCGTGAAGAACGTCGGTGGGCCAAGAGATATGACTTTTGGGAATACCCAGTTTCCGAAGTCGGCTATAAAATGCAAATGACTGACGTCAATGCCGCGATTGGGTTAGGTCAGCTCCCCTATCTTAAAAAACATCTAGAACATCGCCGTAAACTTGGCAAACTCTATGAAAAAGCCCTGGCTAAAAGTAAAGCTCTTAAGGCCCAAAAAATCCTTCCCAAGGCAAAATCAAACTATTGGATGTTTACTATTACCTGCGATAACAAAAATACTAAGTTAAACCTATGGAACGCCTTAAATAAAATTGGCGTCAAGACGGAAGAAGCCTATCGAAGAAATGATATGTACCCAGTGTTTGCAGAATACAGAAAAGAAGCACTTCCTGGTGTTACTTCATTTGATAATAATCATCTTATTATCCCAGTTGGCCATTGGGTCAGTGAGCAAAAAGCTAGGGAGATTGCAGAAACGCTAGCCAGTTTTTAATTTTGAGTTAATGTAAAATTATGTTGAAAAGTTATGGTAAAGAATTCTGATAATCCGCTATGGCATTCCTCATACGAAGAGAATAACTACGGCGCGCTTTTCTATTCTTTAATTCACGTGTATCAGCCTGAAAAAGTCGTTGAATTGGCCAGATTTTTGGAAATTGGGTGATGCTCCTATCCCTGGTTGGTCTGAAGAAGATATTGCAAATTTGAAGAATAACGAAAAGAAATAATTTTCTATGGCAATCGCATTTGATACTAACACTAGTGTAACAGATCAATCGGATGCCTTAACTCCTTTTACCTTTTCTTGGGCTCACACATGTACTGGTTCTGACTTAATATTATTGGTTGGAATTTCTTGTGCTGATGCTGGAGATACGGTTGCTTCCGTTACATATCGTGGGACTGCTTTAACAAAGTCAATAGAACAAGTAAATACTGGAGCCAATCTTATTAGCCTTTGGTATCTAGTAGCTCCTGCCACCGGTTCTAACACAATTCTTGTAACAGTCAACAACGCCTTCAATAATGCTCATGGAATGGCAGTCTCTTTAACGGGAGTAGATCAGTCAACGCCAATAGATGCCTCTGGTGTAGGGGCGCAAGCGGATGCGGCTAATATTGTTTCCGTAGGGATAACAACAGCTACTGATAACGCATGGGTGGTGGATGCAGTGACAAAGGAGAATGCTACGGACGGTATGGTCCCTGGGACAGGACAAACAGGAAGAGTAGTTGTTGCTGGATTAGCTACTGATTCAGGAATGTCTACTATCCCACAAGCCTCTTTTGGGGCAATAACAGTAAATTGGAATGATAACGGTTCATTAAATACTTTTGACTGGGCGTATGCTGCGGTTGCAGTTAAACCAGCAGCCGTTTCTTCTGAGTCACCATCTGTTAGTCCAAGTCAATCTCCATCCGCATCGGTATCACCAAGTATTTCACCGTCAATCAGTCCGTCAGTTTCGCCATCACAATCTCCGAGCGCGTCAGTTTCTCCATCAGTCAGTCCATCCGTTTCACCTTCGGTGTCACCGAGTCAGTCACCATCAGCCTCCGTTTCACCATCCAGATCTCCTTCAGTGAGTCCTTCGGTTAGTCCGTCACAATCACCATCGGCTTCCGTGTCACCATCTATATCTCCATCTAGATCTCCATCCGTTTCGCCTTCACAATCTCCATCAGCGTCAGTCTCGCCATCCAGATCTCCATCAGTCTCACCATCAGTTTCTCCTTCACAATCACCATCAGCTTCGGTTTCACCATCAGTATCACCAAGTGTTTCACCATCGGTTAGTCCTTCACAATCACCATCAGCATCTGTGTCGCCTTCGGTATCTCCAAGCGTTAGTCCGTCAGTCAGCCCTTCACAATCACCAAGTGCTTCGGTGTCACCGTCAGTTAGCCCTTCAGTTTCACCGTCGGTTTCGCCTAGCCAATCACCTAGTGCTTCGGTAAGTCCTTCAGTTAGCCCATCAGTGTCTCCATCAGTATCGCCATCACAGAGTCCATCGGCTTCGGTATCACCGTCAGTGTCTCCTTCCGTCAGTCCATCTGTTTCGCCTAGCCAAAGTCCATCGGCTTCGGTATCACCGTCAGTGTCTCCTTCCGTCAGTCCATCTGTTTCGCCTAGCCAAAGTCCATCAGCATCTGTCTCGCCGTCGGTTAGCCCGTCAGTTTCACCGTCGGTATCGCCTAGCCAATCACCAAGTGCTTCGGTATCACCGTCAGTGTCTCCTTCCGTCAGTCCATCTGTTTCGCCTAGCCAAAGTCCTAGTGCTTCGGTATCACCGTCGGTTAGCCCGTCAGTTTCACCATCTGTATCTCCGTCACAGAGCCCTTCAGCTTCGGTATCTCCTAGTGTTTCACCATCTGTGTCGCCGTCAGTATCACCATCACAGAGTCCCTCGGCTTCTGTCTCGCCATCAGTAAGCCCGTCCGTGTCTCCATCAGTATCGCCATCACAAAGTCCCTCGGCTTCGGTGTCACCGTCAGTTAGCCCTTCAGTTTCACCGTCGGTTTCGCCTAGCCAATCACCATCAGCTTCGGTTTCACCGAGTGTTTCACCATCAGTGTCTCCGTCAGTTTCACCATCACAAAGTCCATCAGCTTCGGTGTCACCATCAGTTAGCCCTTCAGTTTCACCGTCGGTTTCGCCTAGCCAATCACCATCAGCATCTGTCTCGCCATCAGTAAGCCCGTCCGTGTCTCCATCTGTTTCACCTAGCCAATCACCATCAGCTTCGGTTTCACCGAGTATTTCACCATCTGTGTCTCCGTCAGTATCACCATCACAGAGTCCCTCGGCTTCGGTGTCACCGTC
>Ga0209541_10002812_pt1 | contig 32576 bp, 40 predicted proteins | sample RifCSPlowO2_01_FD_184027 | JGI IMG/M metagenome (GOLD analysis project Ga0209541, IMG submission 184027) | Groundwater microbial communities from Rifle, Colorado - Rifle CSP2_plank lowO2_0.1 (SPAdes) (version 2) | ecosystem: Environmental > Aquatic > Deep subsurface > Groundwater | place...
AGAAAAGGAGATGTCGATCAAGGCCGAAGTCGAGCTGAGAAGCTATTCGAAGAACGGTTTGGCAGAAATCAAGAAAATCCTAGGAGAGATAGAGAAGGAAACCGGAGCGTCAATCAGGTACATCTCAGCCCCGAAATACAGGCTTGAAGTCTCCACCAAGGATCCGAAGAAGACAGAAAAGAAATTGAAAGAAACTCTCGAAAAGGTTGTCTCAAAGATGGTGAACATAGACGGAGAGGGAAGTTACAAATTTATCAAGCAGTGATGGAATGGATGAATTTTTGGTAATAGCGGATGAAAAAAACAACCCGGTTGGGATGAAAATTCGAAGTGCAGTTCACAATGACGGAGATTGGCACAGGGTTTCTCACGTTTGGATTTTCAATTCCCATGGAGAAATACTGATCCACAAGAGGTCTGCTGACACGGATCTTTATCCTAACAAATATGACACCCTGGTCGGAGGCCATGTGATTTACGGGGAAAGTTATGTGGACACGGCTCTGAAAGAACTGAGAGAGGAGATCGGTCTTGTAATCCAACCAGATGATTTGATCCACGTCGAAGACCACGTAGCAGACTGGAGAGATGGGAAGAAGTTAAACAGGGAGTTCAGGAAAGTCTTCGCACTGAGATTCAATGGAAAGATTTCGGATATGAAATTTGATAAAGACCTCACAGACACAAGATTCGTGAAAGTGAAAAAACTGAAAGGCATGATGAAGAAGGAAAAAGGTAGTTTTGTTTCTGTTACTTATGCAAAAAGAGTTCTCCCAAAAATAGAGGCATTGATGAAGTGAAGATGAGGAAATGCCCCAGTTGCGAGATTTACACGTTTAAGGAATTATGCCCCAGGTGCAATCAAAAATCGATAAATCCAAACCCGCCGCCGTTTTCCCCTGAAGACAGGTACGGGAAGTACAGAAGGATGGTTTCTAAAATTTAAATATATCCAAAAGAAATTCCAATAGATATTGTGGTGTAATGAGTACTGACATTCACGAAATTGAGAAGCCGAAGCTGAAGAATCCTGTGTTCATAGAGGGACTTCCCGGAGTAGGGAATGTGGGAAGGATAGCTGCCGGGTATCTAGTCGAGGAACTCAAGGCAAAAAAATTCGCCGAACTGTATTCTTCGCATTTCATGCCGTTTGTTTTACTTCATCAATCTTCAGCCGTGCATGTACTGAAAAATGAATTTTATTATTGGAAGGCGAAGAAATCGGGGCAGAGAGATTTGATAATTCTTATTGGGGACAGTCAGAGCGTCGATCCAGGCGGCCATTATGAGATAGCAAATACGATTCTCGATTATGTGGAAAAGTTTGGATGCAAGGAGATGTTCACTCTGGCAGGATTGAGCGTCGGAGAAGAGGCTTCCAAACCAAAAGTGATCGGAGCAGTGAGCGAACCCGAATTGATAAAAAAATACGATGGGGCGGGGATTGATTTTGATGCAGGAAGCAAAGTCGGAACCATTGTCGGTGCTTCAGGCCTTTTGATTGGATTGGGTAGGCTGAAAAACATGAAAGGGACTTGTCTCCTTGGGGAAACGGTTGGATTTCCTATAATTCCTGATCCTAAGAGTGCAGAACAGTTGCTCAAAGTCCTCATGAAACTCCTGAAACTTGACGTGGATACGAGCAAGCTCGACAAGAAGGTCAAGGAGATGGAAGACTTCATCAAGAAAATAGAAGACGTGCAGAGGAAGGCTGCAATGGGAATGATGAGACCTCCTGAGAAACCTGGCGAACAGAAAGAAAAACTGAGCTACATAGGATAGGTTTAAATGGATTCTTGTTTAATAATTCTTGTGATACAATGCCGACTAAACTTTTGATACCCCGCGAAGAGTATCTAGCTGCAGGCCTTCACATAGGAATGAAGCAGAGAACTGCTGACATGAAGGAGTTCATCTACAACATCAGAGACGATGGGTTGGCTGTTCTCAACCTGAGCAAAGTCGACGAGAGGATAAGACTGGCTGCGAAGTTTCTTGCAAGAGGAAAATATGTTCTAATCGTCGGCAGAAAGATGGCCGCACAGGAGAGTGTTAAAAAATTTGCTGAAGTGATTGATGCTAAATCTTCAACAGGAAGATTCCTGCCTGGGACATTGACAAATCCTCAATTTAAAAATTATTATGAAGCTGACATAGTTCTTGTGTCCGATCCACTGATAGATTACCAAGCCCTCAAAGAGACAGTGACTGCCAGGATTCCTGTGATTGGGATTTGCGATACATTTAATGAGACAAGGAACATTGATTTGATAATTCCCGCGAACAACAAGGGGAAAAAGGCTCTGGCAACTTTATTCTGGCTGCTCACGAGGGAAGTTCTTAAAGAAAGAGGAACTATTAAATCGGATGAAGAGTTCAAGTACAAGATTACTGATTTCGGGAAAGAAGAATAGGATCCTAAGGCCATGACTGCAACTGTGAAATACTAAAATCGTCAACATACATTTGTACTTGGAATCCTGTGTCCTCCACGCATTCCGTTTCACCGGCAGCAACATTACGCGTATTTTGCCACCATATTCCAGAATCCCACACATCATTAGGAAGTGGTCGCACGTTGCTACTTGGTAACCCTAAAAATGGGTGTGTACCATCAACTACAATATCAAGCAAAGTTTGAGTAGCGTGGTCATATACTATTTGGAAATGGTGCCAAACTGCTTTTGTAAGCGTGTATGACCCAATATTTGTAAATGATTTATCTGGGGTTTGAAATTGGAACCTCCACGAATCCGATGAACTGCTGTCCCAATATGCAGCTACCTGAATTGAGCCCATCATGACTAGACCTATTATTGGGTTGCGTGTTGTAGGCACAGACAACGCATCTGTGGGAATCATTACCCAGAAATCAGTAAGTTGTATTGACCCCGAGCCAGTTGGTACTACATTATGTATCATCATTGAAAGTTTGCAACCTGTCTTTACATCGCTAAGGTATTTCACTGCTTTACTACCGGAATGAGTTGGAATGCCTGTGTAAACTCTGTGGTAACCAGTAGGAGGCGTTAAATCTGGATATTTGTCTGATCCAGATTGATCTATATCAGCTCCATTATGAGCAGGCGTTTGAGTTTGAGCATTCCCAGCATTGGGTCCATCATCTCCATGATACCAACCGATTGTTCCACTACGAACATTAGGAGGAGAATTTGCAGATGTATAGCTTTCAAAATCATCTGAAAATAAAACATTCCCTTGAATAGGACTAGTTGTAGTAGTTGAAGAAGTTGATGTAGAAGTTGTAGATGTTGTTGGAAATGTAGTTGTTGTTGATGTTGTACCGATCGTTACGCTTGTTGTTCTAGTCGAAGTAGTGGTTCTAGTCGTAGTTGTAATTGGAAGTTGTCTTGTGCTGCAAATCCACTCATAGTCATTTCTTCTCAAACAGTTCAAAGGTTGATTCCTGCTTTTACACTGCCAAGTGACTTGATTAGTCTGGGAACAGCGAATATCCGATCCATTAAAAGGACTAAACACTCCTCCTGTGACCGCTCCATTATCTGAAGAAGAGGGAACATAGTTACTTGCTACATATACAGCAACAAAAATTACTAGAAGAAGCAGGAGAATAGTAGCGGCGGCCACGCCTTTCATAAAAATTATTTATTATTTCAGAACTTAAACATATATAATTCGACTGTAAAAAGAAGAGTAAAAAAGAAAAAGATTACGAAAGCAAAAGATTCTCTACGTCTTGATCTGTAATGCTTGCGATAGCTTGTTCTAGTTCATCGTCGATTGTTCCGACAACCTGATTTTCTGCCAACTTTTGTTCTGGAGAAAGGACTATTGGTTGCTGAACTACACTCGGTTTTTCAAGGAAGAAGAATGCAAAGAGGATTCCAACTACTATCAGAGCAATTCCACCAATTAGCAGTTTGTTCATTTCTTATCATCCCTGTCCGGTATTATTCCCCGTCCTGTTTTCAGAACCGGTTGTAGTTGTTGTTTGTGTATTTGTTGTGTTTGTAGTTGTGGTAGTTGTCTCAGTTGTCGTGGTAGTTGTCTGAGTAGTTGTAGTTGTCGTCTCTTCTTCTTCTGTTTCAGTGGTTGTGGTTGTTGTTGCTGAACGGCAAACCTTTGGATATTTGATGCAGAACCTTACGCACCTTTCGTCAGTTGAGTTGTCCACACAGAACTCCTTCAATTCTTTCCTGCATCTTTCGTCTTCCAGATTATCTTTACAGAATAATCTGAACACTGATTTGCATCTTTCGTCAGTTGGATTTTCGTTACAGTATTCTCTGATCTTTTCACGGCATGATCTGTCTTCAACTTTTTCACAGAATCTGTTTCCTATACCCCTCGCTATGTCTTTACATCTCTCAGGGGAGCTTTCACACAGATCCTCGATTTTCTCGGCAGCCTCTTCGGGTTTGGCCTTTCTCTCAGATTCCAATATGTAGGCATTCCAATTCTGGTCGTTGATTTTGATAGTTCCGAACCAGATTAAATGATCTCCTTTCAGAGTGGAGGAAATAGAGAGAGTTCCAATCATCGTGTCGTTCAGATATATGTCTGCTGATGCAGTGTCGTTTGTTGTTTGTATATTCCTAAGCCTGTATCCATCCGAGTCTAAATGCAGAATACCCGCTGCCAATTCAGTTTCGTTTCCGCCTAAACTAACTATGACTTTAGCTATTCCTACTTTCAGCATCTTGAAGTTCGCTGGGTCAGAAGATGTTACGATACCTCTACCAAGAACTACTAGGGTCTTGATCCTAGGTTTAAGTGATTCTTGAGCGAGCGAAATCGAAGCTACGCCTATTATTATCAAGACGAGAGTGATGGCAATTAGCTTTCTCATTTCACTAATATTGTTTTTCTGGAATAAATAAAAAGAAAGTTATTTAAATACTGAATCGATAATAGAACTAGGTGGGCTGGTTAGGTAGCTTCGGGCTGCAGTCAAAAGCAGACTGAGGAAGTTCCGTCCACCTTTTGAGGGAAAACTGCTGAAAAGCAGAACGTTGATATCAGAAACGAGACCTCTGAATCTCGAGAACGAGGATTGAAAATGAGTTGGGATTGGGAGGATGAAACGGATTGACGTCCCTGTGGGGTGCAAGTTTAAGACGCTAAGACAAATGCTACCTGAAAACAGAAGACGGACTAAAACCAGCACGCCCTCCTTTTTCATTTCTTCTACGTAGAAATTTTAAAAAGAATATATACGAAGAAGACTAATTTTTATTAAATGTCAAGAAAGAAATCTGAGGACGAAATGTATTCTATCATCAATTCCATGGAGAAATTCGTCAGTCATTTGATAGTAGATGTGGACTTTGTGGTGGATGAGGAAAAAGAAGATATGCTTTACGTTCCTAATTAGAGTGTTAGTATGTCCAAGAAAGATAGAATATACATGCCAATGGGAGCAGGTGGATTGCTCAGATATCAAGATGAGGAGAAGCAGGTCTTCAAGATCAAGCCCAGACATGTGGTCATTCTTGTAGTTTTGATTGCTTTCCTCGAAGTCGCGGTCAGGTTCATATTTCCGGGAATAGCTTAAGAAAGAAAAAGAATACAACTCATTCTAGTGCTAAATCTTTATAGTAATTAAACAAGAAAAGAAGAAAAGGTGTAAGTTTTGACCGTTCTTCACATTTGGGAATTACCTGAAGGGACAAAGGTCTTATTAAAAAATAACTCCACATATGTTAATGTAAAGAATATTCCCAGAGATGTTGACGAATCGTTAATCGAAAAGGTAAAATCAAGATTTGGAATTCCTATATCTGTTAGTTTTCCTGTCAATTTTTTAACACAGGAGTGGGCAGCACTTGTAGGTACAGTACTTGGTGATGGCTTGATAAATACTGGTGGCGGGGTTGGCTATTGGAATAAAGATAGAGATTTCTTTGAAAAATTCAATTTATTGCTGAAAAAAATGAAATTGGCGTTTACAGTAGACGAAAAGAATTTCTCAATACGAATGCCAGAAATTCTTGCTGACATACTGATTCAAGGTCTAGGTTTGACTAGAGGGGACAAAGTAAAAAATAATATAGGAATTCCAAGAATTTTCCTGGATTGTGAAGATGAACAGGTTATTGGATCTCTATTGAGATGGTTATTTACTTGTGATGGTTGGGTGACGATTTTCAAAGATCATCTAGGGCAGGCACATAGAAATGTTGGCATTGGGTTTGGGACGTCAATAAAGGATTCTCAACCGCAACTTCTAATTGGTACTATTTTTCTTTTGGACAAAATAGGTATAACAACATCAAAACGAGTTTTTGAAACTAAAATATCTAAAAATAAATTGTCTTTCTTTTGTAAGGTTTTCATAAGAGGAAGAAATAACTTGATTAAATTTAGAGATAAGGTAGGTTTCATTTCTGAAAGAAAATCCAATATTTTGGATACTGCCATAAACAGTTTTGAAAGACCAAAGCTGGGCGATGGCGAAAGTTTGGATTTGGTCTTAAAATCTATAGAAGAAACTTCTCTCGAATACGGCTTTGCGACAAAACACAATATTGAAGAATTGACAAGACTAAGAGTGAAATGGATAGAAAGAATTATTACCAGGTTAATCAGAGAAGAAAGAATTAAAGTGATAGGGGGTGGCAATCGTTCCCCTACCGGATATGGTAAATTGCCTTTCAGGCTTCAGGTGATAGGAAATCAAAGTATTTTTGGGTCCAGCAGGTAATTGCATTACTGCCAAAGAAAAAGGAACTATTGGCAGTTTTAGGAGAATTTCTGAACTTGGATTGAATGCTCAGGAAATTGAATTTGTTAGGAGTATTTACATGCAGCCCAAGATGGCAGAAGAAGTGGGAGAAGTTGCAAAAGAACTGGGAATTAGTCTTTCCGTACATGCTCCTTATTACATAAATCTGAATTCTCAGAAGAAGCAGATCATCGAGGCGAGCAAGAAGATGATTTTTGATTCGGCTGATAGAGCTGAGAGGATGGGTGCTGGAGCTGTCGCAATCCATTCTGCTTATTACAGCGGATTTACTCCTCAACAGACATACGAAAAAACAAAAGAAGGATTTTTGGAAGTTTTAGACAAAATGAAATCTGCAGGAATTAAGAATGTAAAGCTTGGAGTCGAGACAATGGGAAGATGGAGCCAGTTCGGATCACTTGATGAATGCATGAAATTGGCAAAAGAAATTGATATCATTCCATTCATAGACTGGTCGCACTTGTTTGTGAGGGGAAAAGGAACTATAGATTACGGAAAGGTCTTCGATGTTTTGAAAACGCTGAAATTGAAACACATCTATTCTCATTTCCAGAACGTGGAGAAGAACAAGAAAGGGGAGTTTGTTGATGTTCACAAACCTTTAGACCATTCCCCTCCTTTTGAACCACTAGCAAAAGAGATTTTGAGGAAAAAAATTGACATTACAATCATCTGCGAATCTCCGATAATCGAGGCAGACTCCCAGAAGATGAAGGAAATCTTTAATAGTCTAGGTTACAAATTATAAAATAGAAAGCCTTTTAAAGTTGAGCAGTGATTATAGAACAAGTGATAAAATGGCGCTAATAGAAGGAATGAGTTGGTTAACTCTCAACGAAGTAAGTTACATTTTTAACAGACAGTATCAAGTAGTTGGGAAAGAGAGGAATCCTGTGGGTAGAGCTGTTTTTAATCCTGCTTCAGAACAGGTTACATTTTACCATGTAAACAGTAAAACAGGGGAAGATGTTGATGTAAGTTATGCTTCAAGTGAAAGAGTCCATGGATACCTGAAATCCATGAGAACTCAAAAAGCACAAATTGCTGATAAAATATTTGATGCCGCAGAGAAACTTGGCGTGAAAATTAAGAGAGTGCCATCGAAAGACTTTTCGGCTATACCCATGTACCCAGGTGATGTAGGAATGGCCAGTAAGAGATCGTCTGTAAGAGGATATAGAAATCTAACTTCACCAGAGTTGGCTGATATGGATATATTACCTGAAGATATGATAAAGTTCTTAACAGTGTTGAATCCTGGAAACTGCCCAGAGGGTGCTTACATGTTGTTCCCAGTTATATCAAAGCAAGATATGGATAGGGTAGATAAAAAGAGTAAAAGAATGGCTCCCAGTTCCAAATTCGCTTTCAACGAAACCACAGAAAAACAGCTTATGGATGCGTTAATTGTCCACACGGGAAAAGATCTCATAGACGAAGAGTTGAAAAAAGAAATTCTACTTCCTAGTTACAAAATCGTGCCGGCAATATAGAGTTACACAATCATGTATATAGTACAGATGGGGCAGGTCTCATAGCATCTTCAAAAGTTGTTCTTAAAAATTCTTGTTCAGTAAGAAGTTTCGGTTTAACGTTCCATTTGACAAGTCCCTGATAATCTCTTGTTTCGATTATTGGAAATGGATTGTATCCGAAAGCAGTAAAAATTAAACTGAAAGGAACATGTTTGTGTCTTTCATGCCCGTAGACTACGTCATAAAGAATGTCCGTGAGCTCAGCTTGTGTGCAGTAGTTACCATGACCTCTGAATCTAAGATAAAGGTCTGAAATCATCCTAGTTCTTTCGGAAAGTTCTTTGTCTTGCTCTACTATATTCCTCAATTTCAAAAGAGTTGGATGCCCACTCAATAAATCCAAAACAGAGGTAGGCCTTATCGATTCTGTGATCAAAGATCTAACTTCAGGTTTATCAATAAGAACCCTTAATTTTGCTTTTTCTGAGGGCGGCCTCACCATTCTAATTGTTGAATATCTTATAAGATTGCCTTCGACATAACTTCTGGCTTTGCCCAACTCTTCTTGTTCTTTACCTATAGACAAAAGTTTAGGCTCTGACATTTCATGCAAACCGTAAACTAAGGGTCTCAAATAATTGCGAGTTCTAGGTTTTTCACCTTTACCAAAAATCTTGAAAAGTTTAGGATCTCTAACCTTTTGGCGCTCCCTGAATCTCTCTTGTTCATACGTGTAAACATAATACTGAACATTGCTCATAACATCGTCACGCAAAGCAACTATATTTTTTTCCACTGCTTCCTTATCTGGAAATGAGCTAAGAATTTGATATGTAAAAATTGGACCGCTCAAATAATCTATTGTATGGCCCACCACAGTTGCCGTCTGAGGAATAATCCACCCCAAATCAAAAAGTTCTACATTCTCACGCTTGTCTATTGTACTACGGATAGCCCCGGCATATTCTTCTCTTTCTCTTCTTATTCTTTCTGGAACTTTCTTAGGGCCAACTTTTTCGAGCGCATCACTTGCACTTGCCATCAAAACATCAAATGAATGTCGAATGTCGTCTTTTGTGACTTCGGAATCTTGAGAAGCTTCGTCAGCGATTTGCCTGTAAACAACATTTCTGAGATCTAAAATTTCTGAATAGGCTCCTTTAGCTTTCTCAGCAGATTTAGCCAATTCAGTAAGATCTATTGACGATAAATCCTCTTCCAAAGTTGGTAGGTTTAATGTCATTTTAATTCCTTCCTTTTTGTACTTTATATAACGCCGTTATAGTTAAAAAACATTTCGGCCGTAAATCATCGACAAAAGAAAAAGTCTCTGAAAATAGTCTGATTGAAGTGCTATTAAACTTTTCTGTTGTCATTAAAATATGGTTAAAGTGAAAGAATTTATCCTTTTAAATTTCCAATTGGTCGGAGCGCTACTATCCTCTTACTAATTCCAGCAATATCCATAGTTTCCACGACCTCATTAATCGGTTTATAAGCGAAGCCGGCTTCTTCTGCCAAACCAGCGAAAGACACAGTTCTCACGTAAATTCCTCTTTTCTCCATGTCTTTTTGCAATTCATCCCCTCTGACCAATCTCTTCGCTTTAGTTCTACTCATAGTTCTTCCGCTTCCGTGCATCGTAGTCCCGAAAGTCTCTTCCATGGCCTTCTCAGTTCCTACACAAAGGAAAGAACCGGTCTCCATACTTCCTCCTACTATAACAGGCTGACCTGTTTCTTTGAATATTTGCGCCAATTCCGGATGCCCAGGACCAAAACATCTGGTGGATCCTTTCCTGTGGACTAGGACTTTCTTTTTTTCTCCATCTACTTTATGCTCCTCTACTTTTGCTACGTTGTGAGCGACATCATAAACTATCGACATCCCCAAGGATTCGGCATCCTGTTTGAACACTTTCTCGAACGCCTTCCTAATCTGGAAAACAATCACCTGCCTGTTTGCGAAAGCCATGTTTGCAGCGCATGCCATCGCTTTATAATAATCTTCACCTTCTTTCGAAGAAAATGGAGCACACGCCAATTGTGGATCTGGAATCTTGATCCCGTATTTTCTCATCGCAGGAATGAAACTGCTAAGATAATCTGTGGCAATCTGATGTCCGAAACCTCTAGAACCGCAATGTACCATGATAACAGCTTGGTCTTCCAAATCTATTCCGAATTTCTTTGCGATTTCCTTGTCATAAATTACATTTTTCTGCGCTAGTTGAATTTCAAGATAATGATTACCACTTCCCAAAGTTCCCAACTGTTCCATACCTCTTTTTATTGCTTTTGAAGAAACTTTGGAAATGTCTGCTTCCTTTATTCTTCCGTGTTCTTCAATTCTTTCCAGATCTTCTTTCCATCCGAAACCATTCTCCACACACCACTCGACTCCAGAAGTTGCAACTTCCTCAAACTGGCTCTTGTTCACATCTATGAAACCCTTTGCTTCTGTGTAACTAGAAGCTCCAACACCTGCTGGAACCATCTTGAACAGAGTGTCTACAATCTCCTTGATTTTGGGCTGAACTTCTTTTACAGTTAGATTGGTTCTAATCAACCTCATTCCACAGTTGATGTCGAATCCAATTCCACCAGGAGAGATTACTCCAGTTTCTGGATCCATCGCTGCCATGCCGCCCACGGGAAATCCGTAGCCCCACTTGCCTCTTTGCAGTATTAGCTGACAAAGATATGGCCGTCTGGCATGACATAGGAATATTTTTGAATTCCTGGTAGAGTTGCAACATTAATTGCTTGCTCGAAAACTCCTTGGTCCATTTCTTTGAACAGTTTTTCTGTTGCAAAAATCTTTACCGGAACTCTCATTCCATCTTTGGCTGTTAATGGGATTTCCCAAGTAACTTCTGAAGTTTTCTTTGCTTGACTCAATTCTATTTTTTCCACCCCCTAATTTTTATTCTAATATCTACAAGACACATGCAGAATAAGTTTTCTACATGCACTCGTTTCTGCTGACTTTGCAGCGAGTACACGCCTAATATTCAATTGTGTTCGAAGTATAAATTTATTCTAAATGGGCAGTATCATTTATTAAATGAATTTTGTGTTTCTTATCTTCGTCGACCTCAATCAGATTCAAGCCGGTGTTGTGCTGCTCTATCTTCAGGAAATATCTCGGTTTTCTCAAAAGATGAGATAAAAGCAAACCGATCACATGCCCGTGAGTGACAACCACAATCGTCTTAGGATGATATTTCTTGTGCAGATAATTGTAGAATTTTATTATCTTGTTTTTGAAAATATTGAAAGACTCTCCACTGGGAGTTTTTTTATTGGGTTTCAGAAAATAAGACTCGAGCAAATCGTCGTAATCGAAATCGAATTCGTCATAGGCTTTTCCCTGTTTGTCGTGAATCAGGAATTCCCTCAAATCCTTTTTCTTGATTATTTTTATTTTGTGAAATTTTGCTATTTCGTTTGCAGTTTGAACTGCTCTCTTGTAATCACTGGAAAAAATCAAATCTATTTTTTCATTCTTCAGCCTTTTTGCGACCTTCTTGGATTGAAGGATTCCCTTCCTGCTCAGCCTAGAACTGGGGCTCTGGCCGATTTTCTTGGTTGCGTCTTGCGTCAGTCCGTGCCTTATCAAAATGAGTTTCATACAAATCATTAGGAGCAAAATTAAATAAACCTAAAGCAAAGGATATTTATGAAAATTCTAAGCATAGAGGTGGAACTTCTTGGTCACGATTCTGTCAAAATAAAAACAGATAAGATAATTTACATAGATCCTTTCAAAATCAAGCCTGAGGAAAAAGCTGATTTTATTTTTGTCACACACGAACACTTCGACCACTGCAGTTCCGAAGATATCAAAAAATTGATTAAAAAGGATACGGTCCTTGTTGGAATTCCAAGCTGCAAAGATTCGTTCGACCCGTTTTCTGAAAGTGTGAAAGAAATCATTTACATGAGACCGAATGAGAAGAAAACTATTGAAGGAATGGAAATAGAGACGGTTCCTGCTTATAACACAAACAAGTTTAAAGAACCTGGAAAACCATTCCATCCAAAGGAAGACGGGAAAGTAGGATACATTCTGAACATCCAGGGGAAGAGAATCTACCATGCCGGAGATACTGACGTGATTGATGAAATGAAAAGTTTTGGGAAAATAGATATTGCTTTTCTTCCAGTCTCAGGGACGTATGTGATGACTTCAGAAGAGGCAGTCAAAGCTGTTGATTTGATAAAGCCTCAAATAGCGATTCCGGTACATTACAACAAGATAGTCGGAACGAGAAAGGATGCTGAGAAATTCAAATCATTGGCAAAATGCGAAGTGGTTGTCCTTTAGACGAAAGCGAAACCAGAGCCGTCTATTGTGTCAACGAACTTCAGGGTCTTGTCTTTTAAATCTCCCTTCAAACTCTTGTCGACTATAACTTTGACTCCATTCTTCGTGAAAACAACATCGTTTTTAGTAGGTTTTTTATCAAGAGTTAATCTGAAGCCACCGCCGCATCCGCAGTTGTCTCCGCAAGCTTCCTTGTAGAAAACCCGCAGAGAGTTCCCCTTTCCTTCGTTTTTCATTATCTCTCCTAATTTATTTGCAGCTTCTTCCTCAATTTTAAAAAGTTCTTTGTTGGATTTCATAATGATTCTTATTGGCGGAGAGAAGATAAAAAGTTTTCTAATTAGGAGCATGTAAGTACAGGAATCATACATGGAGGATTATTAAAGTAGCAGTTTGGAGCGCAAACGTTCCCATATTTTGTGTATCCAGAAGGGCAAGAACAAGTTACTGTTGCTGTAGTTGTGGTGGTTGTTGAAGTGGTTGTGGTTGTAGTACAATCTTTCGGACAATTTGAATAGTTCTCTTGCCCCGAGCAAATATCATTTCCACAGCAAGTTGAGGGAAACGGGCATCCATTAGTGCCAATTCCGCCGCCAATTAATGTTCCATCAGGGCAATAAGGAGGAATATATTGTGGACAAATTCGAGTAGTCTGTGTGGTAGTTGTTGTAGTGGTAGTTGTAGTTGGACATGGCAGTATATTAATTGGTGCCAAAGATCCACAAGGAAGAGTATAACATGGTCCTGAGATACAATTATTCCCTTGTTGAACATAACCATCCGGACACTTACAAATCGGCGTTGTGGTAGTAGTTGTCCTTACACAAGGAATAAATGCTGCTGTACATGGAGGTTGTATAGTTTCAAAGAAGCAGTTTGGTGCGCAGTAGCCTTGGTACGGAGTATATCCAGATGGGCAAGCACAAGTTAGTGTTGCTGTAGTTGTGGTGGTTGTAGTGGTTGTCCTTGGAACGCATCTACAGCTAGCCGGATTGACAACATAGCCTGACGGGCAGGATGGGTACCTTAAACATAGAAATCTATCAAAAATTGATCCTTGGACTGTTCCGCTTGCCTGTTCAGGCGGAGAAAAAGTAGCAACAGAGATGATAAGAATAGCGGCCAAAACAAGAACGATGACTATTGTTGCCACACCTTTACCCATAAAGAATATTTGTTTTTTACAAGATAAAAAGCTAGACGTCCAGGATTACTTTTGTATTCCAACCGTCTTTAGTTTTCTCCACTTTGAACCCATGTAGCGTGACTGCTTTAACATCGTTATCTAACTCTTGAGTCTTAGAATCAATCTTGTCCCCGAAAACTTCTGCATGCAGTTTTTTTCCTTTCACATCCACTGAGAATTTTGAGAAAAGGAGAGACTCTGCATCTTTCAGATAAACTAATTCGTTAAGGAAATCGAACAGCAATTCTTCGACAGTTTCTTTTGAAAGACTGATCTCCTTCTTTATTTTTGGTTTGACTTTTTTTATGTTCGCCATTGAAACTTCCAATGCAGTGGCTGCGCTCTCGAAGAGTTCGTTCAGATCTTTTCCAGTGGCTTCGAATGCTATGTCAGCAATCGCGATGTCTTCAAGGAACTTGTAGCCCATCAGAACAGCCCCTCTGGTTTTCTCTTCTTTTGGTTCCAGACTTTTCTATCTGGATGTTTGTCCTGCTTTGCTTCAATCATTAGATATCTTGATCCTTTCAAAGGAATCAAGTAAAATCCTCTGTTTCTTTCCTTGTCTTTGAGATAGAGTTTCAGCTTCTTGTTTTCTAGTTGTTTGAAAGTTTTTGAATGCCTGTAATCATACAAAACAAACTTCCCTTTTGAAATGATATTCCTGACCTCTAAATTTCCTTTCTTATCCTTGGTTAGGACTTCTTCAGGATATTTCATAGAATAATGTTATAATAGCAGGAATTAAAATCTAGTTTAATGCTGGAAGGAATCGAGCTGATTGTTTTCGACATGGACGGCGTTCTCACAGACTCTAAGGAATCAGTCTGGTATGCCTTCAAGAAAGGGCTGTCGGATGTCGGAATAAAAGTAAACACCAAACAACTTGATGAAAACATTCTGGGAAGAGGGATAAAAAGAGACATTACAGATTTGATTCCGGAAAAAGATCCTGTGATGAAAAGGGCGATTCTTGATCAGGCTGTGAATAAGATAGAAGAAGCTAAGATAAGCGAGAAGGCAATCTCCATGCTCAAGTCTTATCCGGAAGTAAGGGAAGTCCTGAAAACAGTTAGAGAAAGAGGGTTTTTGATGGCACTTGTTTCAAATTCTCACAGGGTGTTTGTAGAAGCCACGCTTTACAAGCTCAAACTTGACGGCTTCTGGGATAAGATCATTGCAAAAGATGATGGTTTTGAGACAAAGGACGATGCCCTGATATTTTTGATGGAAGAATTCGGAGTAACGAGGAAGCAGACTGTTTACATAGGGGATATGATTCTAGACATAAACGCAGCGAGAAAGGCCGGGTGCAAAATCATCTCAAAACCGGGCTGGGACGACGAAAATAAGCTCAGAAAGGAAAATCCAGATTTTTTGATTAATTCATTGAAAGAATTAATTTAAAGAAAATAGCTTTCTAACAGAATAGCTTGCTTCTTAAATAGTTTTCTTTTCTGGAGAATATAATTCCGATTTCTACAATCCTTAAATACTGAAAAATTCAAAATCACTATTAGTAGTGGTTATTGCCTATCATCACTGATGTGTAGCTTCATGTTTAGCAAAAATCCTAACCTAGCAAAAAAGCAGATTATCGAACTACTTAAAAAGCACCCTGAGGGTTTGACAATCCAAAACCTTTCTGATCTTCTAGGTTGGCATAGGCAAACTGTCATTAGGTATGTTTCTGAGTTGATAGGGGCAGATATTGTCTACCGAAGAGACATTGGTTCTGTTGCTCTCCATTATCTGAAAGAAACATGGGAGAGGTTGAAAAAATGAAAGATTATATCTTACTCTTCATTTTTGTTGCACTCTTAGTAGGATTCTTGTTTGTGACCTCTTTTACAATGGGAGTTCCACTGTATTATGATACAACAGTAAATCCATCATGCGATCCTTCTGGAGGTTGTGTGAATAACACTAATCCTGTAACAGGTGCATCAGTAAAATGGACAGTCAACTGGACTTCTACAGGTAATTTAGGAACTTGGACCTTTGAGTACAACCAAACTGGAAGTTTTGTTAATCAAACCTTTGTAAATTTCACCATAGAGAACAAGTCTGCAGGTCAAGGAATAGTATTGAACGGTACGCAAGCTGATAGTACAACTGTTTCTAATTTACTTAATAATGACAACACTTTCTGGAATATCACACCAGTCCAAGTTCAAGGTCCAAATGTCACGATTTTCAATGATTCAGCTAATTCTATTTCGGCAAATTGGACCAATACGGCGGATGGAGATTGGACAGCTACGACTACTAACGCATGTGTTGGAACAAGCTTTTCAGATGTTGGAACTGGAGAATCGAGATTAAACACCACAAGCACAACAATAAACACTACAGGTTATATGAACACAAGTTTAGTTTATACAGCCAATACAAACGCCTTAGATGGTGGAGAATTCATTAAAGTCTGGGTTTATGATGGAGCTTCATGGACATTATTATATCAGAGAACAGCAAACTTGGCATGCACTGTCATAGCTAACAGCACTTCTTTCGCAGACAATGTTGGAAATTTCAACATCAGCTTCGATTGTCTCCATAATGCAGGTAATGGGGGAGCAGAAAGATGCACTGTTGATGATATAGCACTGTGGGGACAACCAATTGTCTATTCTACAGGAGTAAACTTTACAACAAACGCAACTACAATTCCAGCTTCTAGAATAGGAAAAATGGAAATCGATCTCGTATACAAATTCAACGGTACTGCAGATACTTGGTCTTTTGACATATACAATTTCACAAGCGGAAACTTTGAATCTGCGGTTACAGGAACTGTCGCAACAACAAAATCTAATGTTACCTTAATAAAAACTTCCGGATTTTCAGACTATGTGAATTCAACAGGCCACACAAAATTGAGATTTGGGGTAAGCGAGAAGTCTATAGCGTACAATATGAGTCTGGATGCACTTACTGTAGATGTAATTCCGGCATGGGAGTGGTCCAATTACACTTATACAACTGTTGCTGGTGATGCAGGGAAAACAATATCTGGAAGGTTTTATGCAAACGATACCGGCGGTACAGCAAATACGACTAATCTGATAAATGTATCAGTGGCAGCGCCAGCCGTGGTAAATAACATCAGTTCAACTCAATCACTGACTTTGAACAACAATCGTGGTGGTTCCTATAGTGGAATAAGGTCGTTAATACAGTCGATGAGTGTGAACGATCAGCAAAGCCGAATGTCTGGCATGTTCAAGAGCTTAACTCAAAGTCTCACTGCAAATAATAACATTGTAAAAATATTTAACACAATCAAATATTTGACTCAGTCGATAACAGATAACCTTTTATTGAATACCATAACAAGTTTCATCAGAAGCCTGGCACAATCAGTGACAGGCAACAATCTCATAACTTCATTCTCAGTTAGAGTGAAACTGTTGACACAGTCGATTACTGATAATCTTATCATAACGACTAACTCGATTTTCAACAGGATAACAACTCTAACAGTAACAATCAATAATGATGCTATCGCCAATCTGTTTAACATAGTCTATAAGAGAGCTGCCAGTCTCTCTATAACAATCTCCAACTCGATTCTAGAAAGATTCTTAGCACTAAGAACAGTCTCAGTATCAATCGCCGACAATCTCTTATTGAATACCATAACAAGCTTCTTGAGAAGTCTGTCTCAGTCAGTCACAGACAACAATGCCGTAACATCATTCGCAGTAAGAGTTAAATTATTCACACAATCAGTAACAGCAAACACTTTGCCAGGAAAAATATCTATATTATTAAGATTTTTATCACAAAGCATCACAGACAATACGATAACTGGAAGATTGGGATTGTTTGGAAAATCCTTATCTCTGACAATCACACAAAATATTTCACTTCAACCATTGCTCGCATATCTTAGGCAATTGTCCCAATCGCTCACAGACAACCTCCTTACAAGCAAAATAGGTATTTTCGGAAGAACAGGACTGCAAAGCCTGACCGATAATCTCCTGACTGTGAGAATGAATGTATTTGGAAAACTGGTGTCGCAATCAGTAACTGACAACACATCGATAGGCATATTAATCCTCAGAGTGAAACTATTCGCACAGTCAATTACAGGAAACACCGCCATCACTTCCCTAAGTAGCTTCTTCAGGCAACTTTCCCAATCGATAACAGATAATAACTTGATTAATTCATTCTCAGTCCGAATAAAATCCTTAACCCAATCGATAACAGAAGAGACTGCATTTGCCAAGTTGAACGGAGTATTCAGATTGGCTACACAGTCTTTCACTATGAACAGTATAATTGAGCAGACAAGTAAAAATGTAAGGCTGCTGACACAATCGATCACAAGCAACTTTGCGTTGAACAGATTTTCCTTGTTTATAAGAAACTTTTCTCAAACTCTGACAGACAATACAATCATCAATTCAATTTCAACATTCTTCAGAACAGCCTCTCAAGCAATTAGCGACAATACTTTGTTTGCAAAGTTGAATGGCGTGTTGAGAACTGCTGCACAGTCTATGAGTATCAACGATGCGTTGAATAAGACTTTGACAGGAGTGAAACTGCTTAGTCAAAGCATATCGAGCAACACTGGCCTGGCAACCCTGTCCAAGTACATAAGAACCCTGTCTCAGACAATAACAGGCAACAGTCTCATCAGTAGAATAGCCACAGACCTAAGACTCGTATCACAATCGATGACAGAAACCACAGGGATAAGTTCTCTAAGGAACTTCTTCAGGTCATTAACACAAGGCCTGACTGAGAATACGGCTTTGTCTCAAGTGACACTATTCTTAAGACAGTTGTCTCAGACATTCACAGACAACACTCTGGTAGGAAGAATGGCGATATTTGGAAAATCACTGACTCAATCGATGGCCGACAACACAATAACTTCAAGGTTTGGAATGTTTGGAAGATTGATCTCACAAGATATTACAAACAACAATCTGATGAATTCTTTAACCGTCCGCGTGAGACTCTTATCTCAATCTATAATAGATAATGTGATTACAGGAAGACTGGGTGTATTCGGAAGACAGATATCACAGGCGTTCAGCGACAATTTGGCTATCAACTCTTTGACGTCCTTCTTTAGAACTATATCTCAGTCTCTGACAGGAAATAACCTGGTTTCTTCGTTCTCGGTGAGACTGAAATTCTTGTCTCAATCTCTCTCTACATCGATGACAAGCTTTGTTAATGGTGGGGCGCAAAGGCTGGCGAGCATAGGATTGGCAATAAACAACTCAATCCAAAGAAATGTGAACTTCTTCAGAAATATACAACAAAACATTTCGCCTTCAGTTTTGACAGGAAGGTTGGCACAGTTCGCAAGATTACTCACTCAGGCGTTCAATCTGAATGATCTGCTGGTCAAATTATTAGGAGGCCTGACAGAAAGATTAGTCTCTATCGGAATGACTCTGAACAATGCACTCACAGAATCATTCACAAGCAACAGACCGATAACCCAGTCATTATCATTAAACACAATCACTTCGAGATTTGCAGCCTTCACAAGACTGATAATCAGTCCATTCCAGACATTGCTCAGCCTGTTTACTGGATTCATAGGGGCGACCCCATCACCCGGACCTTCACCATTAGGTTCTGTAGGTGGAGGAGGTGGAGTTGCAGTGTCGCCAATCTCACCTCCCGCAACCGGGCAGGAGGTGGATGTAGTCTCGTTCAACGTGTTGAAAGAGGTGTCTGCAAACAGAGCAGCTGTCACTGGAATGACAATAAAGAACACGCTGGGCGTTGCATTGACTAATTTGAAAGTTGAAGTGAGCGGTGTGCCAGAGGACTGGGTATCAGTATACCCAGATATCTTTTCCATGAACTCGTCTGAGGAGAAAACGTTGAATCTTGTGTTCTCAGTTCCGAATGGCACAGAACCTGGAGATTACAAGGTTGAAGTGAAAGTGAAGAATCAAGAGACTCTGTTAGATAGTTTCTTCATCATGAGAGTCAGGTCTTCAGTGTATGACAGACCAGTCTTCTACAGAAACGTTGAACTTGACAGATATGCGAACAAAACAAACGTCCAAATATTAGCTGACAATCCATCTGTAAACAACTATACAGCAGTTGAAGTGATAGAAGATATTCCAAAAATATTAGCAAACAGTTCGGATGAAATAGAATTCATTACAACTCCAACTAAGATAATAAGAAAAGACCCTCTCATCCAATGGAATCTATTCAATTTCTCAGCAGGTGAGACTAGAAACATCTCGTATTCTGTTAACAAAGTATTGGAAGATTTCTCCACTTACATCTACTCCCCACTCGAGCAGGCGAACTTCATCAACGAAAGAATTCCAAGAGGGATAAGAATTATAAGGTTCTACCAACCCGATCTTGTGCCAGGAGAAACTTCAACTTTGGAGTTTGAATTGCAGAATCTCGAAAATGAAGATTACAACTTTACAGTAAGTCTGACGACACCACAGGGTTGGAAGGTTAATCCAAACACGAGCTATGTTGAAATGGCAAGTGGTGAATCAAAGAGAGTCAAATTCGAAATTAGCGTTCCTTCAGATACGAAAATCGGAACGTATATGCTCCAACTAAACTTCAAGTGGGATTCTTCTGAATCTATAAAAGAATTCACTGCATCAGTTGGAATAATCAGCAAGACGAAGATAATATTGATAGTCTTAGGTTCGACGGCAGTGATAATTCTAGGAATAGTATCTTACTTTGTCATAAGAAAAAAGAGATTGCCAATGCTAAAACTTTCAGTTAAATATAAGGAAGTCGACAGAAGATTGTTTGAAATACAGACTTACACCAAACTGAAAAGTTTCAGAATAAAATTGAGCGATATTATCTTGGAAATAAAAATCTGGTTAAGACTACTCAGATATGGAAAGAGGAAGTATATTAAAATCTCTGAATAATCAGATATGCCAATGTTTAAGTAGAATAAAAATAATTTTCAAATAGAAGAGAATGGGTTTAAAAAAATTCCTGGCAATCCCAGCGTTAATTATTCTGTACATATACGGGGTGAACTATTTTATATCTTCTGGATTCGCCGCATTGTCCCTCGGTCTGTTGCAGAACCAAGAAAATGCCTCATCAGAAGGCAATGTGGTTAATGTCAGTTTAGGTGAAAGTGCTTTTGTTCAAGTGACAAGACCTTATTTTTTTGGTCTGATAACCTTGCCTGTTTTCATGAGCACAGTGGGTGACATCTCGATGTACCACAACATATTTTTTGCTTTCATCGGATTCATTACCGTACTTTTCGTATTAATGGAATGGAGGGAGAGAAGATGGAGAAAATGAGATTCAATCCAATGGAGGGAGGAAAACGAAGGTTCAACCTGAAAAAATTCGTATGGGCTGCAGTCGCTGCGGTTCTGTTCGGGTTCATCGCCTTTTTGATTTCAGGAAGCGATGTGAGCGCTCCTCTGGGATTGCTAGTCGGCTATCTCGAATACAGATTGTAAAAAAGATTTATATAGGGAAAAAACCAATTTAATTTAGGAAATTTTGGGAGTAGAATAAGCAGATGCAGATAAAATCTGGTCATGTAGCCGTCATTGGTCTACTTGCTTTGACAGTTGGAATAATGATTTCACCATTTATTAATCTGAGTCTACTTCCTGTCAGTTCTGTGACAGAAATTTCTTCTGTTAGTTCAGGAGTCAACTACAACGCGATGGTATGCGTCTACAAGAACGGGCAAGAGATTGACTGCCATCACAATCTATTATTGAATGCTGGAAAGAACATGACAAGGGACGCATTGACAAACGGTCTTGCGGCTGGAGGAGCTCCAAAATGGATTGCATTAGGAAATGGAACTGCAACTCAGGCTCCGACTGATAATGTCCTCGCAACCGAGATAGGAACTGAATGCGGCTTGAACAGGGCAAGCGGAACTATAAACTTCGACACTGTTTACAACAACATAGGTAACTGGTCAGTGACGAAAACTTTCACTTCCTCATGTAACAACGCAATCGTGAACACGACAGCATTGTACAATGCCACAGTGTCTGGAGCCAACAACACATTCGCAGAGACTACATTCACTTCTACTACATTGCAGGCGAACGACCAGATCAATATAACATGGTTCATCTTCGTAAGCTAAATTGAATATCTTTAGAAGCGAATTATATTATATGAATGGCAAAAATTTCTTCCTGTTTCTATTCTTTTTTTCCTTTTTACTTTTCTCCCAAATTGTTTCTTCCCAAGGAATCAGCCCGATTAGAATTTCAGATGTTTCCTACTATCCGAAAATTCCAAAAGTGTTCGATGATATGAATGTCACAGTTGAAGTGGAAAACAATTTTGATCGAGAGGAAAATCTGAAATTGGTGACTCTGGTTTTGAAAGAAGGCACTGTCATGTCATCCTCTGAAAATAATTTCTTCTTGGACATTAACAAAAGAAAAACAGTTCCATTCTCACACACCACAGAGGATATCGGTGAACATCAAATGATATTTAAATTGTATAGAATAAATGGGAACGAAGAACTGGATTCCAAAATTATCAATTTCACTTCTATAAGTGATTTGGGACCGTTTGACATTTCCATAGCTTCTCTGCCTGACAACATTCAGCCAGGGATGAAGATACCACTCATTCTGAGAACTACAAACAACGGCCAACAAGGAACAGACATTGACATTAAGATTACGATTAGATGTAGCAAACAGCCAAACATTGAAAATCAATTTGTGTTTTACCTAGATGGGAAAAACTCGGACCAAAGGGTTGTTGCAGTCCCGACATGTGAAAAGGAGGAAGGTCTCCATTCAGCTCTCGCAGAGATGAAATTTTACAATAAGACTTTGCTTTCTTCCATTACTCAGTTCTATCTGAGCAAAAATCCTCTAGAAATTTTAATCGACAGCTACCAAATGTTGACAGTCACATCCGGCCAACCAAAATCTTTCGATGTCAGTGTCATGAACCCAAACAATCTGACATTAGACAACCTAAGATTAATTATCGCTGACATACCTTCATCCTGGTACGAGGTTAAGCCTGCTTTCATTAAACAACTGCAGCCGAATGAAACTGCAGTCTTCATAGTCAACCTGCAAGCCCCAGAATCGACAAAGTCTACCTCTTATCCGATCTCTCTTTACGCAGCATCCTCTCAGGCTTTGGGGAAGGCTCCACTCGAGTTAAGAATTTCAAATACTGGTAATTTGGCAAAGCCGTCGTCCTTTCCGACTACTATATTGATTGTTTTTGCTGGCATAGGGATTGGGATAGTGGGAGCTTGGTATTGGTTTAAAAGAAGAAGGAAAGAAGACGTTTTTCTGGACTATGAACTTTCTGGGTAAAATAATTCTTAATTTATTAGTTAACCAAATATAATTAGGTGATTCAATGCCAATTTCAACTGCTCCTTACACGAGACACTATGCTCACACTAAATCAAGGGGTAAAGAGGGAACTGTAACTTGCGGAATATGCGGAAGACAAGTTCCAAGATACAAGACTTTCACTCAAAGAAAAGGGTTCAGGATAACTGATCCTGCCATTCTTCAACAAGTTGACAGGAGAATGATCCACACGATGACACAAGAAATCCGTCTCTGCCCTTCATGCGCAAGATTCCAAGGAATCTCTCAGCCTGGTAAGAGCGTCAGGAAAAAACACATGAGGTATTAGTGAAATGGATTTTGGGAAGATAAAAAATCTCAGGGGAAGTCTCTACAGGAAGGTCACTGAGGCTTCTGAGCAGAACAAACTGCTTCACGAAGCTCTTCCTGGATTTGTATTGAACATCCCAAAAAAGATAGTGGAATTTCCTGAAGTGACAGACATAACAAAAGTAAATGTCATTTATCCTCTGATCGAGCCATTCGCATACGCTAACATCAAATGGGATACCCAGGCGAAGGAAGTAGTTTATGAAGCCATAGAACCCAAGCTAAGCGACGATGAGAAAAATCTTTTACAGAGGATTTCTGACGGGTTGGTCGAGCTAGTCGATGTCCCGCTCAGCGCGATTAAAGAAAACGTCAAGGCCATGGATTATCTCCAGAAAAACGTCGACAAAGTTTTAAGAGAGTACGGAATCTTCATGGACAAGGCGCAATACGCCAAGATGATGTACTATGTCTATAGGAATTTCCTAGGTTTCAATAAGATAGAGGCATTCCTCCAAGACCCCAACATCGAAGACATAAGCTGCGATGGTGTAGGGACTCCCATGTATGTAGTCCACCAGAAGTTCGGATCTCTCAAGACAAATATCGGTTTTGAAGAGATGGAAGAATTGAGAGAATTTATCGTCAAGCTTGCAGAGAGGACAGGTAGATATGTCAGTTATGCAGAGCCAATTCTCGCAGGAACTTTGCCGGACGGAAGCAGAATTTCGGCTACACTTGCTGGTGATGTGGCTACTCGCGGTCCCACTTTCACCATAAGGAAATTCAGCGAAAACCCGTTTTCTCCAGCAGAACAGATTGAACTTGGAACCGTGAATCCAGAGCTCCTTGCATACTTCTGGTATTTGGTGGAAAACGGAATCTCTATGTTGATTGTAGGAGGTGTAGCAACAGGAAAAACCTCACTGTTGAACACAATGACAATGTTCATTCCGCCTGAAGACAAGATTGTGAGCATCGAAGACACCAGAGAATTAAGAATCCCGAACGAGCACTGGGTGCCGACTCTAGCGAGAGTAGGTTTTGGAATACCAATGCCGTCTGGAGAGAAATACGGAGCGGTTTCGCTTTTCGATCTTCTGAAAGAAAGCTTCAGGCAGAATCCTGATTATGTGATTGTCGGTGAGGTAAGGGGTAAAGAAGCATATGTCATGTTCCAAGGCATGAGCAGTGGTCACCCGTCGATTAGCACTTTCCACGCAGGAGCGGTCGATCAAGTCATCAAGAGGCTGACCACTCCACCAATAGAACTCTCTCCGACTCTCATGGAAAGCTTAGACCTGATAGTTCTTATGATCCATGCGAAAGAGAAAGGGAAATCAGCGAGACGAGTCAAACAAGTAGTAGAGATAGAATCCGTGGACCCGAAAACAAATGAAATCAAGATGAGAACTGTTTTCAGGTGGAATCCCGAGAAGGACACTTATGAGAAAGTAGAGGACAGCATAAAGATTCCAAAAATAGTCGCAGCCAAGGGAGGCGTGATGGAAGATGCGACTAGAGAGATCGAAGCCAGAAAAAAAATACTCGAGTGGTTTACTCAAAGACAAATCAAAGATTACAAGGAAGTTACAAAACTGATTAACCTTTATTACAAGGAACCAAAAAAACTCATGGAAATGATGGGCGAGACATGGATAGAAACAAAGACCTGGGTCAAACCAACTGTCTCTATCAAAACTCCCGTCACTACGATAGTCGCAGAGAAGAAAACAGAAATTCCAGTTGCTGTCGGTCAGAAGAGGGAAAGGAAAGACTCACTCCTGTCTTTACTTGGATTCAAACTGATTAGGGAAAAGTAATGGCAGACTCGATTCGAGGCTTGGCAACCAACATCTTCGGCGGAGTTGTTGACAAGTACGGAAACTACTTCAACTTCGTAAAGGATAGTCTGCCTCGCGCGAACATGAAGATACCATTCAAAACATACATGAGCATGGCATTCCTCTTCGCGACCATTTCATTCATCACCGGCATTCTAGTCATCTTCGTCAGCCTCAGCATAGTCCCTCTGCCGATTTTCCAGAAAGTGATGTTCGCTGTTTTTGCGCCAATCCTTATCGCGATGACAACCTTTTTTCTTTTGATTTTCAACCCTTACCAGAAGGTTCTAAACAGAAAGAGGAACATAGAGGTTAACCTCCCTTTCGTTCTCACCCACATGGGTGCAGTTGCAGAATCTGGAGTCCCTCCTTATGTCATCTTCAAACTGATCAGCCAGTTCGATGAATACGGGGAGATTGCAAAAGAGATGGGAAAGATAGTCAATAATATTGATGCGTTTGGTATTGATCCGCTGACAGCTGTTAGAGATGTCGCTGCCAAATCCCCGTCAGAAACTTTCAGACAGACATTGATGGGTTTTGTTTCCACCACAGAATCAGGCGGCGACGTCAAAATCTTTCTTAAAAACGCAGGGCAGCAGGCTCTGTTCGAATGGAGGATCAAGAGGGAAAAATTCCTTCAGCAGCTCTCCACATACGCGGAATTCTACACTGGTCTTTTGATAGCGGCGCCACTTTTCATAATAGCCCTCTTCGCAGTCCTGAACTTGGTCCAAGGAGATTTCGCCGGTTATAACATTTTAGACTTGATGAAGCTGACCATCTACATAGTAGTCCCGATGATGAATGGAATGTTCTTGCTATTCTTGAGAGGAATCGAGGTGGAGATGTGAAGTTTAATACGATGTGGCTGCTCATAATCTCGGCTGGAGTATTCGCCGGAATGCTCGTGGGAGTGAACTTCTTCCTGTTCAGACAGGTGGAGAATATCTTTTCAGTAATAAATGTCATGGCAGGATTCATCTTCGTCTTGCCGATAATTTTATACAAATACAACCAGCACAACGCAATCAAACATCTTGAGGAACTGTTCCCTGTCTTCTTGAGAGACTTCGTAGAAGCAATCAGGGGTGGAATGACAGTCCCGCAAGCGTTCAACACCATCCAGAAGAATGACTACAAGTCATTGAATCCTTTCATAAAAAAGATGGCAGCGCAGATGGACTGGGGAGTTCCGGTTGACAAAGTGCTTCTCAGATTTGCGAAGAACTCCAAATCCAAACTCATAGCAAGAGTCGTTTCTTCGGTGGTGGAAAGCCACAGGTTCGGAGGGAATCTTGCAGACACCTTTGACGCCCTGAGCAACACCAGCTTGGAAGTTGACAGATTGAGGCAGGAAAGGAAACTCTACTTGAGCTCGCAGATGATGACAGGTTATATTGTCTTTTTCGTTTTCCTCAGCGTCATAATCGGTCTGCAGAAGTTTCTCGTCCCATCACTTGCGCAAGTCTCAGGAGAGGACATAGGACTGAGCGGATTGGGAGGAGCAACAAATCCTAACATAGCAGCAGAGTATTCGGCCATATTTAGAAATCTGATCCTTCTTCAAGGTGGATTCGCAGGTTTGGCAGTCGGGAAGATGTCAGAAGGATCGACCGTGAGCGGACTCAAGCACAGCATGTTCATGATGGTTATAGGATTCTTGGTCTTCACTCTTGCTAACGTCTTCACCTAGGTTGAGCTTATTTCTCCGCTGGTTGCAGAATCGAAAACTCCGGAACAATTTGTTGCAATCCTCAAAGTCTCATATGTGCTTTGAGCTGAGACGTTGAATGTGATCAAGTCTCGAGGAATTATAGAAATATTCTTTGAAGTGCAATTGTTCGCGACACCGCCAACAGTGCAGAGGAAATAGTTTGCAACAGTCTTGTTTGTATAGATTATCTGAAGACTGACATTTCCGAGAGAGACAGTCCCTGTGTTCTCGATGTTTCCTGCAAGAGTATTGCTTGTGCTGCTGAATTTCAATGAACCAAGACTTATACCTCCATAAGAACAGGAAAGAGTGTTTGTAGAAGAAGTAGCAACCTGCTGTGTTGTCTGAGAAGTGAAACCTGTGAGCCAGTTACTTAATAATCCAGCAACAGCAACGGTGAATGCTATCAGAAGAACAGTTGCTATAAGTGGAGATATTCCTTTCATCTGCAAGCAGTCTCCTTACTAATCTGAGGGCAGTGAGTTCTTATAATAATTTTTGTGAAGTTCGAGCCGACGCCATTGAGATAAAATTGTTTCAGAGAATTCTGTGGCAGACCGTCGGTCATGTTGATTTGAGTCAGATTTCCATCTGCGTACTGCACATAAGCGACAAGATTCTTCAGATTGACCTGTCCGTTGTTGTTCAAAGATAGAAGAATCCTGGAAGCGCCTGAATCATAGCCGCATGTGTAAACATCGAAAGTCGCAAAATTGCATTCGCTGGTGATTGTCTGGTTTTCAAATGACGCTGTCTGAGTTCTGACGAACGTTGACGCCCAGAAGGCGAGGATTCCAGCGATGCTCATGGTGGCAGCAATTAGAAGAACGGCTGCGACTAGAGGAGAAACTCCTTTTGACATTAGCTCACATTTACAAATTTCGGTTTCCCTTAATAAATATTTACTTAGTCCCAGCTCAATATAAATTAATGGTCAAGGGTCAGTCACAGATAATCGAGTACTTCTTCACCGTCCTGTTCAGTTTTGTACTTTTGGCTAGCATAGTCCTGATAGTTTATACTTTCTACACTAACACAATCAAGACACAAGTACTGGGAAGCCTCAGGCAGGTCGCAGTTCAGGTCTCCGATTCTGTTTCCCGAGTCTACCAGACTGCAAAAGACATCAAAAATTCTCCTTCAAACTCGACAAGTTTGTTGCTTTACAAGATTGACGTCTCTCTGCCGAATCAAGTCTCGAAAAGGAATTATGAAGTTCTACTTGTCTCTTCGAATCCTCTCTTTTCAACAGTTACAAACATAACAGTGGACAACAAATCTATAGCCACACTAGTCATTGGGAGTGGAGCGAAGGTTATTGCCAGAACTGTACAGGACCCGATACAGACTGTTGAATTGGACATACCTAACGTGGACGTGCAGGTGCAGGGAAGAATCTTGAACGGAGTCAATGGAACTCTGAAATACTTCAGGTATAATCTGAACGGGACTCAAGTCGACACTGTAGTGATTGGACCGAGTGATCTGATAATTAATCCTAGCACGGTGAGCTGATGTCGTCACAGATAGATTTCGTAATATCTGCCGGCATATTCGTGGTGTTCATAGCGGTACTGCTGATTCTCTTGTCGAACACTTTCATAAGCAATACAGGAATTCAGGTCACATCTGAGATGAGAACTGTGGCTTTTGACATTCACAATACTTTATTTTCAGGAAAAGGACTTCCAACGAACTGGGAAGACAACAATTTCCCGCCGCTTGTCGTAGGGCTGACTACTGATTTGTACAGAATGCCTATTCTTATTACAGAGACGAACAACACTGCAAGGAACAATGCATCGATAAATGCGTCTGTCACTTTTGATATCGGTTGCGCTAAGAGGGCATGGAACAACACGGTCAGAGTTTATGACAGCACGAATGTCCTCATTCCAGTCACTCTGTATAACCAAACCTTCTGTACAGGACAGTTCTTGAACAAGTCGGATGTAGTCTTCAATGCTACTCTCAGCGCCCTGCAGTCGAAGACTTTTTTTGTCTACTTCTCCGATGACAAGAACGTCACAGGATCAAACTATTCTCTAAGTTTTACAGGATCGATAAACGTGTCGAGCAAATCATTGCCTGAAATAAAACTTCCTGCGATTTCTATCGCAAAGATGAGAGCGCTAAGAAACTACAATTGGAACGACTTCATACAACTTCTGGGAGGAAGCTACAAGGTCTATGTCGAAACAAGCACAACATAAAGGATTGATGAAAACATTTGAGGCTGTGATAGCAGTTCTTTTGATTACGACTTTTTTTGTTCTGTATTACTCGACAAGAGATACTCTTCCAGAATTCGACACTGTGAACAGGCAAATCAAAGCTTTCAACGCGTTAAAATCGCTTGACGAGAGCAACCAGCTGAGGACTTTTGTCACGAACAACAATGCTGCAGGGTTGACTGGCGCTCTCCAAAACCTGATGCCGGCCAATCTTTTCTACCAAGTCGTCATCTGCAATCCGGACTGCACAGCCCCGACACTTCCGAATCAAAAAGCAACATCAGTTTTCTATTTTGTCGGTGGAGACGTGAATAGTCTTTCGACTAGAATGGTGGTAGTCTACGTGTGGGGAGAGACATGAAAGGGCAGATCTATCTCATAATTGCGATCATAGTGATAACGATAATGGTCACTCTGAAGACAAGCATAGACACTACTAAACTGCTGGAGTCGAAGAGGCATCTGGAAAGTAGTCTAGAGAGGGAGCAGTTCCAGAACATCAAGGAAGAGATCTACAACACGGTTTCTTTTTCAGCAAACCAATCCCAAAACATCAACACGAATGTGGATAACTTTGTGAAATATGCAAGAGTAAAATTGAGAGCTAGGACTTACGATTTGAATGGTCTGATGGTCCAGACGATTTATCCGACCGTAACATCTGGCGTGGATACAAGAATCAATGTGAGCGTGCTGAACTTCTTGGGCAAGGAGATGAGGACTTTGAACCTGAGCTTCAGCTATGCGCCGTCGGCCAACAAGACTTTCAGTTCTCTAAGCGATGAATCAGTTTTGGATACCAATTTTACTTTTAACACAGTCTCGGATACCAACTACACGTTGACTGTCTTCTACTCGACTCCTAACACTGCCACGACAGAAGTCATCTCAATTCCAGTCAATGTGGGGAAGAGCAACTACATACTGTTCACTGACATTGATATGAAAGGCAACGTCGAAGAGATAAGGGACAAATATATAGATGTGTTCAGACTTTCCTAAGAAAAGAATAAACTGGAAGGAAATAAAGTGTATTTATGGCAAAGGGAGTCTCTCCGTTAATCGCAACAGTTCTGATAATTTTGATGACGTTTGTATCGATAGGACTTGTCTTGTCAATAGGGAGGCCGAGCTTGGATAGGGCTGCTGATGCAGCCAAATTGAACGAAGCCCTGCAGAATCTCAGATCCATAGACAATGCTGTAAGGGAAGTGGCATCAGAAGGAATCAGCGCGTTCCGTGGGATTCAAATAAAAATTAGTTCTGGAAATCTGTATGTAAACGAGCCTGCAGGAAGCATTGATTATTTCGCTACGCAAAGAAGTGGATTAATTGAATCGGGAACGTTCAACAAAGACAACAATATTTTCATTATCGGAGGAGGAAGCGCCAGGGCATACAACAACACTACCAGTATGTTCTTGGAGAATGAGATACTGAATGTGACACTTCCTCTGAGTGGGACTCCGTCAACCTATGTCTCAATTAACACAAGCACGGCGATTTCATCGATACAACTCGTCAAAACGACTACTGAGATTTTAGTCCCGGTTGACTCGGGAATAATAATCGAGAACATTTCAAATTCTAGCTGGGGAATAGGATATTCGCAGCTAGTGAAGAGGCAGGAAAATCTCCCAGAGGCACAGGCTCTCTTTCATGTCCAGTCGAATCTTTCTTCTGCAGTATATGATGTTTTGTACAGTCTGCCGGCGAGGGCAGATTTTCTCATAGTGGATGTGAAGAATGTCACTAACAACATGACGACAATGAACTTTCAGATAAAACTGGGAGCGAACAAGAATGACTTTGTCAACATATCCAATGGAACAGAAGGAAATGTAACTTCTTTTGCAAACGTATGCAAGAATTCTACACAGGTGACCAGATCGTTCATATGCGCTTTCGATAACGGGACTGATTTCACTGTTCCACATTTCACAGGTTTGATTTTTGCAGGAGACAGCACGAATTATGTTCAGGCATGCTTCGACAATATTTCGTCTGCCAATTACAGGCTGAACATTAGTTTTAACAATGATGGAAGAATCCTGGTTCCATTCGCAAATGGGACGTGCGGTGCTATCGACAGCAGGATGGATATTATCAATAAACTGCTTGTACCATCAAGGTCTTTCAACGGAACATACAGCTTTGGTGAGCCAGGTGACCTTCCCTTTGGTTTGATATTGGAGTACAACAGGATTAAGATACAGGGATCTGACCACTTCGGACCCGGGCTTCAAAAAGTTTGCATCCAAAAGACCGGTGAAGTGAGATTCAGATCAGTCGTCAACATAAGCAAATGTTAATATTTCTGGAATGAAATAATCCTTATGAAAAATGAAGAAAGGACTACAAAAATTATCGTAATAGTTTTGATAATAGTTTTGGCAGGAATGGCTGCGTACGCATATCTTCCAGATTTACTGATTCTTCCGAATTTATCAACTGTAGGATTGGTTCCTATCAATGTTGAAATCGATGCAACAGGACCGAATGGAATCGTGACTCTCACTGGTGGATGTTATCAAATCAAGGCTAATGTCGAGAAAGAACAGGCCATTTCGATGCTGAACGGCTTGAACAAGGTTGTTGGACCTAGACCGAACACACACGACTTGTTCAAGGACACTTTGAACACACTAGATGCAAAAATTCTGATGATCAAGATAACTGATTTGAGGGAAGATGCTTACATTTCAAAAATGGTTGTTAGAAAAGGGAACACACTGCTCAGTCTCGATTCCAGGCCGAGCGACGCGATTGCAATAGCACTGAGAGGAGACTACAAGGTTCCTGTATACATGAACGAGACTTTGCTTAAGAAAGACGGGGCTAAAATATGCTGACTACTTCCCTATCTTGGAAGCTATCCTAAAATAGATTTTTAGAACGAATTTTCTTTCTGAATGTTAAAAGTATTATCCTAATTGGCAGTTGTTGGAAACGCTGATCCAATATCCCTTCCATGTTTCCAAATTAGAAGTTTGAACATAATTTTGTGTTGTTGGATTGTACCACCACGGACCGCTGAGGACATTACAGTTCCCAATAATGTTGTTGAAGTTAGTATTTCTGGGAGAGCTGATTAAATTCCAGCCAGAGCTCAATGTTTCTGAAGTTGTTGTAGTTGTGGTGGCTGTTGTTCTTGTGGTAGTAGGAGTAGTAAGTGTCGTGGTTGTTGTGGAATGTGAAGTTGTACTTGTGGTAGTAGTCGGAGTCGAACCACCGCCCGACCATGAAGATAACTGACTTATTGTGACGTCGTCTAGGTACATGATTGTTTGGAAGCCTGTGTCAAGAGCACAATCATTCCCTGCCGGAAGCGGTATCTTCGGCCAACTTTGCACCCACAACTCCAAGAAACCTAAAGTTGCCCCTGCCGCAGGAGCCCAAGTATTTTGGCCCAATTGAGACGTGAAAGGACGATTA